>ERZ1292625.1001-Hain-H41-01um-R1-1001-length-37413-cov-11_pt1 | contig 37413 bp, 34 predicted proteins | sample MGYA00564400_ERZ1292625 | MGnify/ENA primary metagenome ERZ1292625 (study PRJEB36523, sample SAMEA6512639) | groundwater metagenome | collected 2019-01-08 | study: AquaDiva: Metagenomics assemblies of 32 groundwater samples
TGATTAGTTTGATTAGTTTGATTAGTTTGATTAGTTTGATTAGTTTGATTAGTTTTATCGGTTTGATTAGTTTTAATATTTATTATGTTATTGATGTTATTGATGTTATAGATGATATCATTTAATGTATTTGTTGATACATAATCCACACTACAAACGCTATCGGCAATATCTGCGCAATGAGCACTGTTATCGACACTATACACGCAACATTTGTCATTATTCGTGGATTTATTTTTCGTTGTATTTTTAAATTCCATTATATAAATTCTTAATATAAATGAAATATAAAATCAATTTTTATAAATTGATTTTATTTAATTAATTTTAGATTATATTTTTAATATTGTTTTATACTAAAATATACATAAAATAATATAAATGTCAAAAAAAGAATGTATATATTTTGATAATAATTCTACCACGCCGGTATGTGATGTTGCCAAAAAAGAATGTATAACGTGGTTAGATTGTTATAATCCATCGAATGATTCCAAATATACTAAATCAGTGAAAAAAATATTAGAAGATGCCTCAGATATGATTTTAGGACATTGTGGCGTTAATAGTGCCTCTCATACTGTGGTTTTCACATCTGGGGCAACGGAAAGTAATTGTTTTGCACTTCGCACATGTGTAAAATCGTATAAAAGAAAATTACAGCAAGTGGGCAGTATATTAAAACCACATATCATATTTGGCGCGACGGAACATCATTCGATAATATCTTGTGTGCAGGATTTATTTAATGCTGGTGAAATAGAATATACACAAATTAAACCCACTATATATGGAAATATTTTTGAGGCTGACGTGGAAATAGCAATTAAAGAGGAAACGTGTTTAATATCGGTAATGTATGCGAATAATGAAATTCCCGTAATAACAGATGTTAAAAAAATAGGACTAATTGCAGAGAAGCATGGAAAACCATTTCATACAGATGCAACACAGGTTTTTGGCAAATTTCAATTCAATTTGAACGACAAACATATTCATATGCTTAGCGCATCCGCTCATAAATTTTATGGTCCAAAAGGCGTGGGAATACTAATTATAAATAATCATCTTATAGACCCAGAAGGTTATGGTATTACTGCGGAGATTAACGGGTCTCAGCAAAACAAATTACGTGGTGGAACTGAAAATATAGCATATATATGCGCTATGGTGTCCGCTTTACAACATACATTTAAAAATAGAAAGAAAAAGAATGTAGAATTATACACATTGCGGAAAAAATGTATAGAAGAATTAACAAATAATTATGAAATTGGAGATTTCGCCGTTTATACAGAAAATGATACAAAAAAAGAAAAAAAAGATTTAGAAATAATATTCTTGGGTCCCCCTGAGGATAAAAAGGAATTTATACTCCCGAACACAATTTTATTGTCAATTTGTAAAAATAAAGGGAAACCATTTTGTAATGTGGCATTGAAACATTATTTAGATGAGAAGGGTATTATGGTATCTATCGGTAGTGCGTGTCTTACTGGTAATGATAAGGCAAGTCATGTGCTGACCGCCATAGGTGCGCCAAATGTTGTTAAGGTGGGTGTTGTTAGAATTTCATTTGGTGATAAAAACACAGTAAAGGAAATTCATGATTTTATTAAGGTATTTACCGATGGTGTGAAAAAACAATGTGCAGATATTATTAAAAAAAATTAAATATAAAATGCAAATTTATTTCAATTTATTTTTTTTAATATTTTTATATAAATTCTATAAATTTATTTTTTTTAATATTTTTATATAAATTCATTAATATTTATGTATATCGCACCAGTACGCTACTTCCAACTGCAATATATGTACTACTCATATAAAGCATACATATAAAAGTTGCATTTTTAGGTATAAATGTTCTGTAATGCCATTTTTCTCTATCAGTAGTATATATTGTATTATATACTCCTGTTTTTATGAAATAAATAGAATTGGCAACTGATAATGTTGCAGAACTGGAAACTCCACTTTGCGGAGCGGGTGTTGTTTCCCATGTCGTACCATCATCTGATATTATAACAGCGGGTGGTCCAACTGTATTTAAATCCATTATCAATAATTTACCTGCCCCATTTGTATTAATTCTCGGCGCTGTATATAAAATGGATTGTTGAGGAGTATTATATGCAGTCCATGTTATACCGGTTAGAGTTGCGGTCAGTAATTGCCCAACGCTATTAATCGCATAAAATTTGGCAAGTGTTGCATCCCAGCATAAATCTGCAATTGTTCCCGGTGTTCTGCTTCTCACAGTCCATGTGGTGCCATCAGTGCTCGTTACCATATATCCACGTGTTCCATAAATAACAAAAGTGCTACTTGATACCGCAATTCCCATAATTTGCTCTGTATGTGGTATTGAATAAACCTGAGTCCACAAATTACTCCAAACTCCAGATGAAGAATTATTAATAAATGCAGAATTAGCAGTAACATAAATACACGATGTACCTGCGGAATTAAACGCCATATCTATTATTGTGGAGTCTCCTCCGGAACTATTTTGTAATATATTAACTGCTCCGGCGGTACTAATCATATAAACCGAACCCGTTGAAGTACCTGCAAATGATATCGCCGATGTACTATTTCCAGATGTAAATGCAGTATTTTTACCGGAAGACCATGTTACTGCATCAGTGCTTATAGAAGTTCCAGAACCTCCACTTGTTATAAATTTAGTACCAGAATAACAAACATTACCAAAAGTATAAACGGGACTTGTGGCATTTGACCATGCCGATAAATTAGTATCTGCAAATTTTAAATGACCCATAACACCTGCGGTAGTTACGGAAAAATAACAACCAGACGAATATGTTAATAATGTTCCATTTGAATCGATAGTAGAAACAAAAGTCCATGATGTGCCAGTTGTAGATGTGAAAATATGTTTATAATTAACACATAATATATATCTTGTTCCTTCTGCAATTAAAGATGTTGGCGCATTACTTGAACCTATTCCGTTTGTAATTAAATTTTGCACAGTCCATGTTATGCCGTCGGGACTTGAAAGTATTTCAGTTGCAGTTATGGCGACGTATGATGTTGTATTAGATGCAACGTAATTTATAGTTGATGACGTATTGGATGTTCTAACATTCCATGTGCCAGTTACACCACCACTTGTTGCAGTATATATTTGACCTAATGTACCAACCGCGCAAAAACGTTCTTCCAGTGTGCTTGCATACGCGACTGATTTAAAACTTCCAGATGCACCGGCAGTTGTGGTAGTTGCATAACTAAGACCGGTACCAGATGTTACAATTCCTATGCTTCCAGTACCAACATCACCCACTAAAACTAATCTCGTACCAGAATTTCCAACAACCATCGCATTAATAACATTACCCGCATCTGGAAATTTTGAATCTTGAAAATTCCATGCCGATGCATCTGAACTTGTATAAACTCCTCTCTCTGATCCTGCTATAACAAATAAAGAACCAAAATAAGTACAACATGTGAATGTTACAACTACTGAAACTAATAAAGAATTTGTTAAATTTAACAAAGTGGAACCCGAAGATAAACCCAAATAACCACATGCAACCCATAAATTAGTTCCATTTGTCGCAATTCCATTTATTTGAAAATATGATTGCCAAAATATACTATCCGACGACCCAAAAAGCATCGTTCCATTATGTAACAAATATTTCGCACTCGAATCACATGTGACACTTGTTACAGTGCTTGCAGATAATACACTTAATGCAGTTCGCGAAGTCCATGTTGTTAAATCACTATTATTCGCAGTTATTACAGTTCCTGATGCGCCACACGCGGTAAATAATGTGCCTGATGATGAATAACATATAGTGTATAAAGTATTTGCAGTAACGGCAGTGGGTGCAAACCACACGGTTCCATTATCCGTCGAATATAATACACGACCACTCGTACCAACTGCAACAAATTTACTTCCTGCGTAAATAATATCATATAAATTAGATGTAACACTACCACCAGTATCCGTTCTTGCCCATTCCGATAAATTAGTTGTTTTCCAAATTTGCGAAACAGTTGCGCCATCATAACTAATTGCTAATCCTGCAATCAAAACGCATGTAGTATTTGACGCTATTGCTTTTGCAGTGAAAGGTAAAGTTGTACTATATGTCCAACTATAACCATCAGTACTACTATAAACTATATTACTTGCATCAAAACCAACAAATCCAAATGTAGTATCGTATGAAACGTCTATTAATATAGGCGCGGTTGCAATTCTAAACCAACTTTCTATCGCATTTGTAGTTAAATCTGTGGAACCATATAAATATGATGTTCCACATCCAATAATTATCGTACTTGGTTTCACTGCTATATTTATGATGCCAACGGGTGCTTGATTTAATATATTTGGTGTATTCAACGTAAAAGGATCTACTTCTCCTGTATTAATTTGCCATGTGGCAGTTCCGTCCGTGGATGCAGTTAAAACATGTCCTAATGTTGCACTTGTTCCTAATTTCAAACTATTAAAGGTCGCAGTTAATTTTGTTTCTGGTAAAGTTAATCCTTCACTTGACATTTATATATTATAAGTGGAAATAATAAAAATTCATAATTATATTTCAAAAAAAAATTATGAATTACTTTTCAAATGTAATAATATTGTGAGCGGTCAGACATTGAAAACACGCAACAAGAGTTTCCACATCGCCTAATGCATCGTGTTGAATTATTGGATTTTTACCAAAAAGAAAATAATATAGTTCGCTCAATTTAGGATATTTATATTCTCTACCACGGAATGGAATTTTGGTAATTCTGGAACCACCTATTGATGTGCAAAATGTGTCCATCTGCAATAACCATTCTAATTCTTTTTTATTACCAGAACGATATAATTCACTTGCCAGCACATTTTGATCAAACTGAACATTATGTGCTATAAGTAGTTTGCAGTCGATACTATATGACATTATCTCCCTTACCGCATCTATTAATTTCACGCCAAATTTTTCCGCCTTATGTTCCGTAATACCATGAAAATTGGAATTATGAATTTTAAATTTATCAGGTTTAATTATAAAATTTAATGTTTTAATATGCTTCATAGGACTAACTAAATTTGTATCTATTTTATATGGGACATCATTTACATATATTTGATTGTATTCTGTTTCACCTACACACATTTCATATACCGCGCATGCAATCGATACTATACGGCAACAATCGTAATATTTGGTTTTATTATATGGGTGAAAATTATTAAAATTTAACATTTCCGGTAATCCGGTTGTTTCAGTATCTATAAATAAAATTTTAACGTTTTTCATTATATTATATCTGTTTTCATATTTTAATTCATAATTTAATTCCATATCTTAAATATTATAAAACCGATTATTATAAAATTGAATATTATAGAATTATTAAATACCTAATGACTGAAAATAATTTACCGGATGGATTACTTAAATTGGACGGATTAATTAAATCAAATATAAAAATTAAAAAATCGAACGAAGAATTAAAAAAATATTACAACCATATAACTACAATTGTGGAAAAATTATTTGAATTAAATAATACAATAAATATTAATTATCATATTAAATTGAATGAAATACGTGCTGAATATAATACAGAAATTAAAAAATTAAACGAAAAACATAAAAATGAAATTGATACTCTTATTACAGAACATAACAATGAACTTAAAAAATTAAGTAAATCACAAATAATTCAAAATGGATATATTGAAAAAAATAAATTTGATGATAAAATATCGTTAGTAGATCATTTAATGGATGATATTAATTTGGATATTTCAAATTTCAAAAAAAGAAAAATTCAATAATATTTTTTTTTAAATTAAAATTTGATATTATTAAATAATGAATAAAACTCTTAGTGAAATTTTGGAAAATACTGACAGATTACATAATAAAGTTATTAAATATGGAATTGGACTAAGTAATGAATTTTTAGAGAATAATATAATCCATTTACAAAAAGAAATAAAAAATATACAGGCGATTGCCAAACATATGGCGGATATCAGTAATCTGTGCAATCGATTTCTAATTCAAAGAGATAAGCAAATATCCATAAATAAATGTATAGAAACTTATCCAAGATACACTGATCATGCCGTAATTTCATTACATAATACAGATACCAGCATGACTATTATAGATGATATTAAATTTCCAATTAAAATAGTTAATCGTATAGAAGACATTCCACAAAATATTTCATTATATTATATAGAAAATTTAAAACAATATGCGATTAGTATTAATGGAATTATCATAAAAGGCAATCTTGCGAATATTTGCCACTATAAATGTGAAAAATCCGCTCGATGCGAATATGGTATAGAATGTAAAACATTTTTAAAAAATCGTAAATGCAATTATTACCACGAACCGGAAGACTATATAAAACTTGGTTGGACTCCACCTACTAATGAGAGACGTAATTTTACGGTTGGAAATTGGATTTATAGTGGTGTTAAAAAAGATTTAAAAAAAAATCCATACTATACGAGGCACGTTGGGTCTGCGGATTGCCTAATACAGGATATGAAATTACTGACGCAATTACAATATAGAGACGAAATATTTAATCGCGAATCACAACTTATGCATGATGTATTAATTTATCTTATATTGGCACATAAGGGTTTTGTAGAAAAATATTCATATTGGTAAATGATATCTTATTCGGCAAATACATCGTAAAAATTATTTATCAATTTCCTAATATAAAAAATAAATGTTATCCACGTTGGATTATAATATCGGGTCTCTTACAGCAAAAACAACACGCCGTTATACAGAAGGCAAAACTACCAACTACAATAAGGACAATACCCGCAATTGCACCCGCAGTTATTTTTTTATCAGTACATATAGCACCACAATGGCATTCGTAAATACCACCACTTGCGCCGATGCATTGTTCTTCTACGCAACCAACACCACCATAACTGGTTGGACATGTTTTATCACTTGACACTGCAAATATAATACCAATCAACAACATAATACCAAATAACACAAATAATAGATAATATGTATTATTATTTCGATTTTCTTGTTCCCGAACTATAATAGGTCTATCAATGGATTCCAGAGTTCGTAATTGTTGATTAGAGGTAGAGGACATATTTAATATTGAATTAATAATATTCTCAATTATTTAACTATTTTACAAATATATTTTCAATTTTTTAAATCTCATTCATTAAATGTAGCATGGTAAATAAAATACCGGATATAATTAATAAACCAATACCCGTTTTAACACATATATCAGTATCTGAACATTTTTCACTGACTGATATGAGTATTATACCAATCATCGTTGTAATAAACCAAAATAACAGAAACACCGCCACACAAATTTTTTTTTTCTGTGCCTGTTCTGCTGCTACATTTGAACTATCACTGAGTTCTAAAATTCTCAATTGCCTGTGAATAACATCATTGGAATAAAACATATTTAATAATCTTATAATAATTTTTTCAATTTTTTAATAAAAAAATAATTCACATCGTACATATTTTTGACTTATTAGTAATATACGCGATACCAAATCCAAATACACTGAATACAATAAACATAATACCCATTATTATACTAACATTCATTTTAGCATAACCAATACACGCAGAACAACAGGAACATTCATGACTAATATTATAAATATCAATACATTGAACCTCACTACATTTACACCCATTATAAGTATCCGTACATGATTTATATTCGGCACCAGTCCATATAAGCGTTATACCAATCACGACCGGAAAAACACATAATATCATATAATTTACAAAATTACAAATATACCGCTTTCGTTCTTGAACTGCATTTAGCGTATCACTAAGTTCTAAAATTCTCAATTGCTGACTGGTAATATCAGTCATATTTAATAATCTTATAATAATTTTTTCAATTTTTTAAATTTGAATTTATATTTAATATCTAGACGTTAAGATGACTATTAATCTTAATATAGATTATATACGTAATCGTTTTGTAATTACTTTACATATAACTTACATATATTTATTAATATTATTTAATGTATTTTATGATATCCACCAAATATACTGGTTTATATTATTATGCGTTATATCGAATGATTGCGATAGTTCCACTAAATGGATAGGATTTTCTATAATATATGAAATATATTTTATATTTAATAGTATTTATCATGAAAATATATTATCCGTTATTGTTATATTAAATATATTTCATTTCTTAATGATATTCGGACATTTATATGATATATACTGTATTTATAAAAAATTAGAATATACTCAATCAAATATAATCAAAGAAATACCAATAAAATTAATAATAAGTATTTCGATTCATATAAGTTGTATAGTTGTTATATTAATATTTTTCACTGATGGAATTAATATATTTTGCGATATAATAAATGACTTTTTAAGTGATTTTCTAAATATGATACAATTGCCAAATAATACAGATGAAATACATTATTTTACATATAGTTTATATATGGCGTTTATGTTATCTATGTATTCTACATGTTTTCTATCCATACTCACATCACTTTTTAATATAAATTTTCATATTAGATATGTTGATAAGATAGATTTATCGAGACCAATAAGTTATATAATATTTAAAGATGCTAATTATTGGAATAATTTTATTGTTAGATATTTATCAAATGTAGTTATGTTTTTAATAACAGTTTTCCTTATTTTATTCATAATATTATTTCTTATTATATATCCACATTCTACGGCATGGTTTTTGAGTATAATATCAATATGGATAAGTCAAATAATATTGATAAATATTATGAGATATTTATTTTGCAAATGCTGGTTATCAACAAATGAACAAATTATACATCCTAAAATATTTGCCTTTTTAGATTTTATATGGTCTATATTTTTGATTGATATTCAAGATACTGCAAATAATATGATTATGAAAAGTATATTTCATATTGTATTTATACAACTGATAGATATAACTGACAAATCTAATAATTATTGTTCCATTATGAGACATCGTATCGAGTATTCAAAACAAATTTTACAAGAAGAGGAGAAAGAAGATATTTCACATATTAATCCCATAGAAGTAGAAGAAAAATTTATTAAAATGGAAAAAAATACAAAATTATATGAAATAGAAATAAGATAAAATATAATTATAAATATATAAATTATGACAATCAAAAAAGCAATCTGTATTATTCTGTATATACATAACGCACACAGCGCTTGCAACAAGAATAATATATAAGAAAACAACCCATAATAAATACCATAAATGCATTAATTATAATTATAATTTGTCCTATCACCATCCCCGTACCGTATGATTTATCACCGCAATATCCACCACAATTACATTCATACGTTTTATTATCGTATATACATTGTTCTTCAATGCAAGATAAATTATTAATTGAATAACATATTTTATTACCAAATATCAATACTAAGATAATACCAATCACAAATATAAGTATAATCATAATCATAAAACAACATATACATTTATTTCATTTCAATCGTTCATTATATTCGGCGTCAATATTAATATCCAACGGTTGATATCGATGTGTCATTTTTTTCAATTAATTTAATTCCAATTTATATATAAAATATTCAATTTTTTATTTTCGTCGATTTTATATAATGAATAAAACCATTCTTGGAGGTTTAGAATCAACAGGTAAAACAGACCGAATTTTAACGATAGGTGGCACTCGTTATACAACAGGCGGGAAATATCGCTATATGTTGCGCGATTTAATTTTGGATTGGGAAACATTTCTAAATGTTTATCAAGAGTCATTGGATTACGATCATTTATTTTCTCAGGTTGTTAAATTATTGAACATCAAAGAAAATGAAAATCTACGTGAATCGATGATTGATGTAATACAAGAAATATATAAATTGCCCGCTAAACAACATTTATTATGTATGATGAAACAATTTATGATTTATGAACCCGTTAGTATTGCAATACACTCCATATATATAATATTCAAACATCATTTCGAAAATATTGTTAAATCTTACTGTTCAATTAGAAATGCATATATAGAAAAAAATAAACTCAATGATGCGCCAAATGATTGGAATTATTTAATAAATCATTGGAATGAACAAAATAATTATTATGAACTTGATAGTAGTTCCATTATATTATTATTCATCAATCCACCAAAAGGGATTAAAACAGAGATGCGTTTTTTAATAAAAGGAAATCCGCATACTACCGAACTTATGAAAGCAATAAAAAAATATCATTATACGGGATTTTGTCCAAAAGTGCCACATCGGCGATTAACAGAATTATTAAATTTTCCATTCCAAGAATTTAAAAACGCCATATTATCAATGGATAAAAATATATCATTCCCCAATTATACGCAGATTGAAAAAGAGATGCGGATCACACTTGGTAAAAAAATAACAAAACCGATAATTAATCGCAAATTTAATATTGAAAATCCGCCATCTGGTCTTAAAGAAAAAATGGATATTATTAAATGGTATGTTAGCAAAATTTTAGAAATGAGAAAAGAATTATTACCAGAGGCGAAATTATATGAAAATTATTATACTGATATGGCAGAACAATTACAATTAGTTTCTGATAAAATTGTAAAATTATTAAAAATAAAAAATGTAGATTAACTTTATTGAATATAAAATTATTATAAAAAAAAATACAAAGGTAATAAATTAATATAAATAATTATTAATTTTATCAAAAATAAAACATTTATTTAAAAATGAATTACTTAATGAAATTTTACGTATATTGAATTCTAAATTAATATTTGGATATAAATCGACGGAACCAGTGGGAGAATTTAAAATATCGTATGTAGGACACTCGCCTAATTTATTACATTCATTTGACTGGCATTCGTTTTTATATTCACCTGATTTATATTCGCCTGATTTATATTCGTCTAATTTACAATATGAGTCATATATTTCATAATTTCGCATATTAATTTTTTTTTGTAGTAAATTCCAGTAATATTTTATACTCGCTTTACTAATTTCATGGACTGTGTTATCCAATAATATTGTCTCTATTGGGAAAAATTTTAATTCTTTTTTTTCTTTGTATTCTGGTCTAAGTTCGGCAAATTTAGAATTATTAAATTTATCTATAATATCATATTGAATTTGTATTAATCCTATATAATAATTTTTTCTTTTTGATGTAAATTTATGTTGTAAATTGATATATGGAATATTTACTAATCCTGCCGTTTCTTCAAATATTTCTCTGATTGCAGTTTCTTCAAACGTTTCATTCTGCTCATTACAACCTTTAAATGGCAACCATGCAAATCCCTCCAATCCTAATACAATCCCAAGATTGCCATTGGGATGATATGTATAAAATAATGCGCCACATGAATTTTTCATTTTAATTAAAATATATATTAACTATATACTAATAATTAAAATTAAAATTGATTTTAAATTAAAAATAAATAAACTATAATAATTAATTAAAATAATGAATACTGATTTCACAATCGAGAAAGAGATTTCGCAGGATAATCTGCAAGATAATTCACAAGATAATAAACAAATAAATGATGATAAATCGAATTTAAATACACAAAAATTAACACCAAATCACTACTCATTTTTAATTAATTGTGTAGGTGGTATATATGATATATTATCAGATTGTGAAAATCATATCGAAGTATTTACCAATGGTATTCTTAAAAATATTACCTATCAACTGATTACAAATTACTATAAATTAAATCCAAAATTTTTCCTAACGTATGAAGAAAGGCAATATTTAAATAGTAGTTTAATCGATAAAACAGTAGATTTCACGTATGACGAATATTTAAATAGTATAAATGATATCCTAAAAAACCGCTACACTATCATTAAAAAATATATAACACCGAATTCCCCATATGAAGAAAAAGTTAGTGAAATTATTAAATATTATACAAGTGAAAACGCAATCGATAAATTTGATATAATTACATACGATGATAATATTAACGTTAATATTTTTAATAAATTATATTTATATGAAATAGATGAATTATTAAATAAAAAAGAAACGGAATATACTTCATTTGAAAAAGAACAAATCGTAGCACACCATGTAATTAATATGATCGGAGAATTTCACGAAAAAATAACATATTATATGAAAAATACAATTAAATATGAAACGAAAGATGTAATTTTAAAATCAAAAATAAATTTTAATAATATTCAACAACACGCATGCCAAACAAGTAATATAAATATATTTTCATGGTTGGAGTGTATCGATATCACATTAAATTATAATAAAATTTTACCGTCTGTATGTCTGTTTAGTACGGATGATGATTTATATTTTATAAATTGGATAATCAATAAGATTAAAAAAATGTCTATAACTTGTATAAATTATGCATTTATTAATGCAGTATCGAGTTGCAATATGCGATATGTAGAACTACTCATAACAAATGGTGCATTGATATCCACAAATATTAATTCTGCAGTTATTTCATTTGCAAAAACACAATGTACTGATGTAGAAAGAATTACAAATACCATACAATGGATAAAAAATAAATTTGATACCGGTAATATATCTATTATAGACCGTTCATTACACGATGCGCTTTTATTTGGAAACTTAATATTTGCACATTATTTGATACAGTTTAAATACAATGCATTTAGCGTAAAATATTTAAATAATTTGTGTAGTATAGATGATACGGATATTTCCGTCAAATCTTTAAAATTTATTATCGATAATAAAATAAAATTAGAAGACAATCATTCATTATATGAGTTATTAATAAAAGCATGCGACTTATATAAAAAAAAGATTATTCATTATTTATTTCGTGTTTTATATGTGGAAAATATACTCCCAATAGATACAAGAATTCATAATACATGTATTAATAAATGTTTTAATATAATTTCTCATTATGGGGATTTTGAAACTGCGAAAATGTTTTATGAAACAAAACGTATAACACGCGATTATCATCGTTAATTAATAGTCTAATTTTAATCGGTAATATTCTAATTTTAATTTACAATATTGTTTTTTTGAAAAATTGAAATTAGAATATATATAAAATGAGTAATAATCGTAAATTTAAAAAAAAAGAAATCAATAAACCGGAAATCAATAAACCGGAAACCAATAAATCGGAAACCAATAAAGTCGCAGACAGTAAATTAGATGTTAATAAAGACGCGGATAGTAAATTAAAAATCGACGCCAAATTAGAATTATCCCCCGAGGTTGAGGAATTTTATACGAAGGAAATTGATAATGATTGTTGGGAAGTAGATCACAACAATACGAGAGGTCATATCAATATAAAAATTATAAATGAATACTCACAAACTATATGGAACTCTGATACACCACTGAAAATTACAATCAGTAATGGGTGTGTTAATGATAAATCAGTTGTGATAGTTAATGTAATCAGTACTATCGCCTGTTATGATTTTACTACTCATAGAATGTCCCATATAGACGATTATGCTAAAATGCGTTCAGCGCATTGTATAGATAAAGCAATTATAATTTATCTCGAAAGATGTGAAAAAATCGATTATCCAGAATCATTAGAAATTCAATTTAATTATAGAATTCTATAAAAATCATTTATTTTTTATAAATTATTATTTTTTGAAAATTGAAATTTGTAAAGTAATAAAAATGAATAATCAAATCTCACGTAAAAAAAATTGTAAAACAGATAAAACTGCGAGTGATACCGCTGATGATACGAAATTACCAACTGCGCAAATAAAATCACCTACAATTTTTGAATGCAATATATACGACGAAAAAAATTATTGTAATTTTATTCATAACAATATATATGGAGATATTAGATTAAATATATTTGACGATGAAAATGATAATGATGTGTGGAGTGATGGTAGTGAATGTCTATATTTAATTAAAATACGTAATGAATTCGCAACTTCGACGTCTATGGTTATAGTTAATATTGTTGATACTATTGCGTATTATAGTAATGATCCTGATCATGTAAGTAATTATTCATCATTACATTCTGCATATTGTGATGATGATTGTTGTATAAATATTTATCTTAAAAAACATTGTGATAATGTAGATGATATAGAAGTATGCAGATTACAAATCCATTTTAAATATCGCTTATTTCAATAAATTATAAAATTGATTTTTTTATAATAAAATAATGGAGAATAGACTAATAAATACAAAATATAATTATTATTACATTGGAGAAAATTTAAAATATGATTTGCTGATTGTAAAAAATATAGGTTCTACATATGAAGAATTTTTAAATAAAATAGATTATGTAGCATTAGCGTCGTGGAAATTAGAATGTATTTGGGAAGATAGGTATAATAATTATGATGAGTTATATAAATTATGCAGTATGCTGAAAATAAATATAAGTAAGGATCCAGATTATATTTTAGTTAATAAACAAGAAAATTCCGCAAATCATTGCGAGTATAATTATTTACAAATAAATAATATATTTATATTTAAGCAAATTTTATCATTAATGCGAATAAATAAAGTAAAATTAAAAGAAATAGATATTGATATATTAAATCAAAAATTTCAGCAATTTGAACATTTATCTAAAATAGTAGATTTAAATACTATTTCTATCATTAATCAATATCTAATAACGGATATGAATATTTATAAAGAAATAATGTGCGTAAAATACAATAATGTATCGAGAGATATAATTGAATATTTGACAACTAATTTTAATATTTATAAAATAGAAAAAAGATATTTTTTACAAATAAATTCTGTATTTTGCGAAGTTAATGAAATAGGTATCCCGATAAGTGATTATTGTCGTAAATCATATTATGATGAACAATTCTGCACGCATAATTATGACATATCAAAACCTAATAATGGGCACCCCGTTGGAATGTGTAGTAAAATACCATTGATGAAAATATTAATAAATAATACGATTTACGAATCGAGAAATTATTCATCTCATGAACATATTAATGAATGTTTATATTCATGTCAATTTTATGAATGTCATTTTAAATATATTTTATTTGAAAATTTAAAACACATTTGTCAAAAAATATACAATGTGCCAAATAATACAGATAATAGAAAATATTATATAAAAAATATAAGTTTTTATAATAAAAAACGTAAATATAATATTATATATAATAAAACTGAAATATATGTCGAGTGATAAAGTTGATTAATAAAATTGATTTTTTTTCTTTATAAATCAATTCCATTAAAATGGATGCTAAAATAAATACAAAATATAATTATTTTTGTGTCGCGCAAAATTTTAAATATGATTTGTTGATTATAAAAAATATAGGTTCCACCCATCAGAAATTTCTACATAATTTAGATATAAATATGTTATCTGCGTGGGAAATATTATATATTTGGGAAGATACATATAAAAAATATCATAATTTATTTGAAATATGTTCCTCGCTGGGTATGAACATCAGTAAAAATTTCGATTATATATTAGTTAGTGGGCAACAAAAACCGAGTAGTATAGAGGATATTGATAGAAAAAATGATATAGACCAATTAAAGCAAATAATGCAACTAATAAACATTAACAAAATAAATATAAAGGATGAATTATGCCCACTAAATGTAAAATTTAAGCAACTTGAAAAACGCACCAGACAAGTAGAATATAACCTTATTCCCATTATCTATAAATATATGATAAATGACGCATATTTTCATATTTATATGATGTGTTTGAAATATAATAATATACCGAAAGATATGATTGAATATATGACAACTCATTTTAATATCTATAAAATAAAAAATCGATATTTTACACAAGTGCGAGATACATTTTGCGAAACCAATGAAATCGGATTACCATTCGAAACGTTTAATATGATTAATACATCGCCAAAAACTGCAAATAGATTTTGTTTTCAAAATGACGGTGATTATCGATGCGGTAATAATTCTGATTGTGCTCATGTAATCAGCATATATAAAGTATTATTAAATAATGAAGATAAAGATATATATAGAATTAACAATAGTCTTCCAAAATATAAATGTGGTAATGGTTATCATAACTACCATAAATGCATACGTTATTGCCCGAGTATATGCCAAATTAAAAAAAGAATTCTCAATAATTTATTAATAATTTGCCAAAAAGTATATGCTACATATATTGAACGCAATGTATATAGCGTCGAAAATGTAAGTTTTTATGAAAATAAATCTCATAAACATTCTCTTAAAATCACTAACGATAAAATAACTATCACTATTAAATAATTTTTTTTTAATAAAAAAATGATTATTTTATTTAGAATATTAAGATTATTTATAAGATGGATATTACCAAAGTTAAAGTATCGAAAAATAAAAAGAAAACGAATAAAAATAAAAAGAATAAGAAGAAAAAAAATAATATAAAAAATTATTATTATATTGGTGTTAATGAAAAATATAATTTATGTATCGTGAAAAAAATAAATTCGTTACTTATAGATAAAATTACACTACATACATGGAAATTAATTTGTATTTGGAACGATATTCATAATAATTATAACTTACTCACAGACATATTTTTGGATATGATTATTAATAATAATGCGGATTATATGTTGTTGAATACTAAAAGAAATGCATTTAATGACAGTAGTCGCGATGGATTTCTAACATTCAAAAATGTTCTGCAATTAATGAACATACCAAAAATAGGTATTCGCCAATTAAAATCCATTGAAACAAAATACTTACATAAGATACTTCTAAATTTTGAAACTAAATCTGCAATTGTAGATTACAACATGATAAATATGATAGATGATTACTTAGTTAGTAATATTGATATATATTTGGAAATAAAACAATATACAACAGATTGCCCGAAGCAGATTATGATGCATTTATATACCAATTACAATATTTATAAAATATGCGCAGTTAATTTTTGTGAGAAGTATATAGCGCAAATAGGAATTCGATTTTACGAATGTGGCGAATCTGGATTTCCAAAAAATCGCAAATATGAACTTGATGCGCGATATAGTGTTAAAGATTTACTTACCGATATAGAAAAAAATATAATAAACAAGGACGTGGTAGATGTCGTAAATGTGGTAGATGTGGTAGATGAAATACACGATTATAAAAATTGCCTACCACATTGTCCCGCAAACTGCAGACTTAAAAAAATCATCAGAGAAAATTTGATAAATATTAGCACACATTACGTTAATACGCAGACATATTATAATAAAAATAAAAAAAATAAAAAAAATACAATCAGTATTCATAAATTCGATATTAGAGATATGAAATTTCATTATGAATTTAGTTATGATATTGTGAAATCCACATATGATGGAAATTATTATGAAGAAAAGAAACATGACGAAATTGACAGTGATTACGAAGATAGTTATGATGAAGATAATAATGAGCATCCATTCGATTAAAAATATTGATTTTTTTTTTCATAAATAATAGATGAGATTTACAAAATGTCAAATACAATAAAGAATTATTATTATGTTGGCATTAATGAAGAATATGGATTATATATCATCAAGAAAATAAATCCGCAATATCTCGATCGTAATACAACATTAACGTGGAATTTACTTTACATATGGAACGATGTAAATTATCGTTATAAAAAACTATCCAAAATATGTTCTAAACTTCATATTAATATGAGTAGTGTGAAGAAGGATTATATATTGATTAATATTAATTTCACATCGTTTGGTGGTAGAACAAATGAAAATAATTTTAAAATATTCCAAGCATGCCTTTCATTAATTAATAAAATACGAACGAGTAATATTAAGGAATTTAAAATATATGAGACAGAAACTTTACACCGAAGGATTGATAAAATTAAATCAACGATAATCGATACAAACGTCATATCGGTTATTAACCAATATTCTGCGATGAGTAGATTAGATAAATATATAGAAATCGCACATTATGAAAATAATATACCAAGGGTGATAATGAGATTTATAATGGAAAATTGCAATATATACAAAATATGCAATATGAAGAATGATGGTATATATTATTATTTTGCACAGAAGGATGATTTATTTTATGAATGCGATGCGTTTGGTATCCCACTACGCTTAAAATTTTCTACGAATTCTTATTCGATGAGTAATTTATTTCTGGACATAGGATATAATAGTATTGGGAGTGTGGATGTGAAAATAAATGACGGACTACATAATAATTATACGTGCTTATTAAATTGTCCAGAAAAATGTAAAATTAGAAAAATTATTAAAAATAAATTTATCACCGGTATTAAATTTATAACCGGAACTGAAATAAAAAATTTACGTATTGCGCAGTTTGATAAACAAATGGTAGGTTATTATATAAATATTACTCAAACAGCAACGGGAAATTTTGAAGCAGTTAAAAAAGTGGATATTAAAAGTAAAGTAGATGCTGAAAATAAAATAGAAGATAACGATAATGCGAGTAGCGATGTGGGTAGTGATGGAGATACATTTTATTAATTTTTTTATAAAAAAATGAATTTTTGATCAATAATATTAAGATTATCATAAATTCAATTTATATATAACAAGATGAATACTCCTGATAAAACAGGTATCATAACAGGTATCATAACAGGTATCACTAAAATTATCAACAAATCTAAAAATAAAAAGAAAACAAATAGAAAAAATAAAAATAGAAAGAATAAGAAGAAAAATAATGTAAAAAATTATTATTATATAGGCATTAATGAGAAATATCGATTATATATTATTAAAAAAATAGATTCTGAACATATCGACCAGATTACATTATCTACGTGGAAATTAATTAATATTTGGAATGATGTATCCTACGAATATGACAAAATTTCCGAAATATGCTCCGACTTACAAATAAATATAAGCAAAGATAAAGAAGATTATATATTAATTGATAAAGGGAAAAATAATAATGAATTTATATTATTCAAAGAAATATTACAATTAATGCAAATGAATTATGTAAATTTAAGTCAGTTGAAAATTATTGAAATGGAACCTCTATATAAACTATTTTCGAAAGAAAGTAAAATTAATACAACCGCAAATATTATATCTGTTATAAACGAATATTTAGTCAGTAATCTGGATATATATATTGAAATTATGTCTTATAGGGGAAATATGCCGAAACAAATTATAAGGCATGTATTTGAAAACTATACTATTTATAAAATAAATAACATACACATTAAATCAAATAAATCATGTGATGAGTATATTACGACTATAAATAATACAATTGTTCAAGCAGATGATGTATTTTATGAAAGTTGTAAGGAGGGACTTGATTTTGGTATGCCAGAATTTAAACATCGTGTGGGACAATATAGTACACGCGGTGATATATTACGTAATGAGGAATATGACATTAAAGATTTATTAACCGACGTTGATCTTAATAAAAGATACGCACCTATGAGTCATATATTAGATATAGATAATCAACACGATTATAAAAACTGTATGCAGCAATGTCCCACGAGTTGTAAATTTAAAAAAATAATTATTAGAAATTTAAATTATATTTTACATTGTATCTTCTATGGTTATAATATGGCAGATGGCACATATATTATAAATATAGATAGATTTGATGTTGGTAGTATGGATTTTAATTTTAATTTTAATCACGAATATACACATATACGTGATAGATATACTGTAAATACTGAGGATAGTAAATTTCTCGGTTATAATGCAGGATATAATAGTGAAGATGATATCGAATATAATATTTATAGAAAACATAGTAGTGATGAAAAATACACAAAGGATAAATATGCAGTTTGTCGTGATAGGTGTAAAGGTTATAATAGTGATGGCGATGATAAATACAATAATAATGGATATGTCCCATATTATAATCGTGATGAAATTAGCGACGGTCAGGATGATGGTGAGGATGGATATTATAATGAGGAAGATGGATATTATGGTGAAAAAGATAATGATGGCGAAAATCATAAAAAATATTGATTTTTTTTTAATAAAAAATTAATAGTATAAAATACTGATAAAATGGAAAATATATATAAGAAAAAATCGAATAAAAAGAAAATAAAGAATTATTATTATATCGGCGTAAATGAACAATATAAACTATATATTATTAAAAAAATAGACTCCGATTGTATCGACCAGATTACATTATCTACGTGGAAATTAATTAATATTTGGAATGATGTGTATTATGATTATGAAAGACTTGCGAAAGTATGTACGGATTTAACCCTAAATATAAATAAAACAAATACAGATTATATATTAATTAATGTAAATTCTGATAATTACCCCCATAATGTAAATGCTACCGGAGATATTTATTTTAATACGTTTAAAAATACGTTAAAAATGATGCATATGCGATATGTAAATCTTGACCGATTTGAAGTTGCGGAAAAAGAACTTTTATATAAAAGACTTTGGCAACTGGCATATAGATCCACAATAATAGATACAAATGTTGTGCAAATTATAAATGAATATTTAGTCAGTAATCTGGATATATATACGGAAATTATACATCGCACTTGTAATATACCGAAAACCGTTATAAGCAAAATATTTAATAATTATAATATTTATAAAATAACATTAAATCAAATCGATATATTTCATAGTATGATATATGAAATATTTGTCGTTCAAATAGATGACGTATTTTATAAAAGTAAAAAAATAATAAATTATGATACAAATCCATATGGTTTATTAGGTATGCCATATAAAAATTCTTATAAACCAAATAAAACATATGGTTTTGAAACATTTATACGCGATGTAAGAAAAAATAGAATTTTACCAGCAAATTATGTCGAAAAAAACGATAAGAAAACCGATGAGAAAACCAATGATAATATTACGCACGATTATAAAAACTGCGTACTACAATGTCCCGCAGATTGTAAATTTAAAAAAATAATTATGGAAAATTTAGATCTCATATTGGAGCATGTTATATCACGTGAATATATGGTAAATGATTGTATTTATGATATAGATGTAAATATATTTGATATAAACCATATGAAATTTAATTTTAGTTTCGTTCATAGATATAGATACGATCATTGGTTAAAAAATTCTGGTAAAAATTTTAAAAGTGAGACCCTGAATACAGAAATTATTAAAAAAATAACAGAAGGGTGCGAACATGTACTCTGTGAGAGAAAGATATAAATTAATTTTTTTATAAAGTGGGATTATTAGAGGTGGTTTATTAAAGGTGGTTTATATTGAAAGTAATTTATCAAAAATATATCATTATTAAAAAAATGATTATTAATCCATAATTGATAAGAATTGATAAATTTGCGAATTTAATAAACTAGGATGATGGATATTATTAAGAAATCGAAGAATAAAAAAAATAAAAAAAGAAAGAATAAGAAGAGTTTAATGAATATAGTAAAAAATTATTATTACATCGGCGAGAACATTGCCTCTAAATTATTTATAGTGAAAAAAATAGACTCCGAATATATTGACCAGATTACATTATCTACATGGAAATTAATATGTATTTGGAACGACATATACTGCGATTATAAAAAACTTTCCAAAATATGTTCCGATTTAAAAATTAATATAAGTATTGACCCAAAAAATTATATACTAATTGACACAAATTTTCGACCAATTTGCGAATTTCCAATTCAAGAACATTATTTCGAAACATTTAAAGATATTTTACATCTTACTTGTAAATTGAAAGTAGATGTTGGTAGTCTAAAAATTTTAGAAGATGATGTTTTACGTGGAATATTACAGAAATTCGAATTGAAACATAAAACTTCAATTGTAGATCCAAAATTAATATCCATCGTAAATCAATATGTGGTAAATAACTTGGATATATTTGCCGAAACAATGTATTATAGAAATGGAACGCCGAAAATAATTATGAGATATATAGCAGAGAATTATAATATATATGAAACAATGATAAATTATAAGATTTACTATATAATACAAAAAGACTATTCATTTTATGACTGCGGTAGTGTTTGTAGGATGAGCAGTATAGAAGATTTATTGACACTTCGTAATTATTCAAATTATCCAGAAGAAGATAATATTACTATACTTGAAATAAATGCTTTTGAAAAAGCAGATGAAAAAAATATACATAATAAATATACTTGCCTATTAAATTGCCCAAAAGACTGCATAATTAAAAAAATTATTGAAACGGAATTAATGAACTTGTGTCGCGATATATGCCGTTCATCTGGATGCTATCCAACAAAAAATTGCGGATGTTGTTGTTCATATTTTGAATTAACACAATTCAATAAACGGACTACCAGTTATGATATTAAATTTACAATACCATTCTAAAAAAATGATTTTTTTATTAAAATAAATAGTATTGTAGATATGAATTATTATTTTATTGGTAAAAATGAAAAATATAAGTTATATATCATTAAAAAATTAAATTATAACTGTATTGATAGAATTACATTGGCAACGTGGAAATTGATTAATATTTGGGATGATATACATTTTGATTTCAAAAAACTTTCTCTGCTATGTGGCGATTTACGAATAAATATAAGTAAAGACGATGATACTTATATATTGATTAATATTAAAGGTGTAATACCAGAACAATCCTTTTATATGTTTCAAAATATATTACAACTGATGCATATTAAAACTGTAAATTTAGATCAACTAAAAATTACCGAAACAGACACACTACATAAAAAATTTTTAGAACTCGAATATATATCCACTATCGTCGATACAAACGTGATATCTGTTATCAATAAATACCTATCGGTTGTTGATTTCGATATATATGTGGAAATTGCGCATTATAAAAGTAATGTATCGAGTCAAATTATAAGATATTTATTTGAAAATTATAATATTTATAAAATAGAAGTTAAAGATAAATGTAAATTTATCATACAAATAGATGATGTGTTTTGTGAGTGTAGTGAATATGGGACGCCATGTGAAGTATTTTATTTTCCGTGGGACAAACGAACATACAATTTAAAGGATTTAATATGTAATATGGAAAAATGTAAAATTTCCCCAGAAAAATATATCGAAAATATAACACGAGTGAAAAGAGAACCGCATAATTACAAAAAATGTATATATATTTGCTCGGAAAATTGTGAATTTCGAAAAACGATAATGAAAAATTTAGAAAATGTTTGCGTGAATGTATATGACTTACATAATTCAATTTACCGGAATGAAGATTATTATACGGTTAAAGTTTATCAATTTGATATTGATACTGTAAATTTTATATTGGATGTAAAACACATATTACAAATAAAAAAATAATTTAAAAATTTTCATTAATTTGTTTTTTGTTAAAATTGAAATAATAAGATATATAAATATAATACTGGTAATATGAGCGGTGTAAATAATTCAAACAATGCAAATCAATACGCAATAGATAATTCAAATGATGGTTATAGACAACAATATAATCAATATTTAAATATATTTGAATTCGCCACTTATCGCCATTTCACTGCAAAAAATGAAAAATTAGATATCACAAATTTTAAAAAGGAAATTTCGCTCAACGAATATTTATTGACTGAATGGGTTAATTCTGCGGGAAAATTAGTTATGATATATCTGTTTGCCATCGATTCCAAATATGTAAAACAAAGTAGTTCATTGTATCAAATTTTAAATAAAATTAAAAAACCAACATCTATTATTTTAATAAGTAAAATTCCATTCAAAATTTACGCATTAAGAGTAATAAATGAATTCAAACATCTTAATATTAAATCATACCTACATAGTAATTTTGATACAGTTATACCGAAAGGTCCCCGATGTCATCTGCATAGAATTCTTAGTAAAGAGGAGATAGATATAATATTGAACGAAGAAATTTACAGGCAACTGTATAATTTGCCAAAAATATTTGAAGAAGATGCGCAATGTATATGGATTGGCGCGGAAGTAGGTGATGTTATTGAAGTTAGGATACCGAGCGATATATGCGGCGAGTTTGTTCAGTATAGAGTTGTCATTCCAAGAAATGGGAACATTAATATTAAAGAAATTTTATCCAATGATGTAGAAAATGAGGACGACAAACAAGAAGATAAAAAAGAAAGCGATGATGAATTCAATGAACACAGGACGGAAGCAATTGAAATTGCAGAAGACGATAATGTAGAGGAAGACGATACAAAAGATGTAAATAGTGTAAATGATGCCGACGGGGTGGATGGGAATGACAATTACGTAGAAGATTATGATGAAATTGTGGATACTGAGTAATTTATAAATTATTCAATAAATTCATTATTGACAATCCACATTAAAATAATTATTGATTACGCGACTGCAAAATAATTACCGACTACGCAATACATAAATTATCGAATGTTTTTTTTATTTTATGCCTGTCGAAATACATATATACTAAAAATAAATCATGAACCGCATACATTAAAATTATTTTTACTGAGTCTAAACTTATGTCGTTTAAATCTTGGTCTAATGTATTAAGATTACCAAAATCGGGAATTTGCGGACATCTTGTCATACTACATATTTTTACAATATCTTCACCTTCATGAACAAATGAGCATCTTCTCATTTCTCCGGTTCTGTTATAATTTCTTTTTCTATACTCTGTGCATATTTTTTTAATTTTGAATTTACATTTAATAGTTCTGTCTTTATTCATACCATTAGATAATTCGGGAAATGGAACTTTACAGGAAATATTGTCCGTCAATGTAAAATATATATCAGATAGTGGGTTATATGGTTTATTTAATCCATTATCCAATATATAAAATGTACTGATATGTGAATTTATGCATCCGTTAAATTGCATGTTATCTGCTACTCCATTATATGATATGTTATATCTACCGCAATCATCGGTATCAGTATTATGGTTGTTATTAATATTACAATCATTATTAATATTATGGTCGTTATTAGTATTGATGTTATTACCGGTATGACTAATATTATGATTTTTATATACTATTGGTAACGAAATTTTACATTTTGATATATCAACTGTGGCAATATTTGATTTAATTTCTATATGGTCGCGTTCTGCATAACTTAACATTCCACAGGTTGTTTTATATACAAAATCATCTTTTTTTTTCTTCGTGGATAAATCTGTTTCCATATCTGTAATAAATTTACTACATTTATTTACAGTTTTTTCCAAATGTTCAATATTAGATTTAATATTTTTTATAAACTGTAAATTATCTTTAATTAAAGTTTTTCCTTTAAGTATTGTTAATTTTGAATAATTTAAAGTCATTAACTGCATACATTCGTGTAATGAGTTATTTATAATAGAATTCATTATACCTATCCTATCTGTTGTATTTATTTTGTCCATTTCGTTTATTTTGTCCATTTCGTTTATTTTGCCCATTCCGTTTATTTTGTCCATTTCGTTTATTTTGTTCATTTATTATTTAAATACTAAATTTATGTTTTATAACATATATTAAAATGAAAAGAACCATTTTAAATCAATTTTTACAAACGACAGAACAGATACAACAAAAATCCCCAGAATGGTATTTGATGAGAAAAACCAATATAGGCGGTAGTGAAATATCCACTATTCTTGGTAAAAATCCATATAAAAAACAAAATGAATTAATATTGGAAAAAATGGAAAGAAAAATATTTAAAGGCAATGACAGCACACGTTGGGGTTCTTTATTTGAAAGTGTAACAAATAAATATATGGAAACTATATTAAAATCGGAAATTATAGAAGTTGGTAGTTTAAAATGCGCTATCGATAATTTAAGATATTCACCAGATGGATTAATTATCGCCACTTTATTTATAAATGGCGAATATATGGAATGTATAATTTTATTCGAATTCAAATCGCCATTCAGCACAATTCCAGATGGCAAAATACCTAAACATTATTTACCGCAGGTATTAACTGGTTTATTTGCAGTGCCAATAGCGGACATTGCATTATTTGTCAATAATGTATATAGGAGATGTTCGTTATCGCAATTGGCATTTGATTTAATATATGATAAAGATTATCACGATAAGGATAAAGATAAAATTACAAGTAATTTAAATTTAAAAAATCAACCGTTGGCAATTGGTATCATAGGTTTTTATCAAACAGACGCCTCATATGAGGAAATACACAAACTTATAAATAATGACATACCATCTACTACGTCTACCATATCTACATCTACTAATGACATATCATATAAAGTAGATCATCAAATAGATTATAATTTTGATAATCCAACTAATTCTAATATAACTAATGATGTAAATAATTCCAATAATGTAAATAATGCTAATAATGTAAATAATTCCAATAATGTAAATAATGCTAATAATGTAAATAATGCTAATAATGTAAATAATGCTAATAATATAAATAATGCAGAAAATACCTACTCTAATTATAATTATAGTAGTGATGAGATTGGTTTATTAATTCCAAAAGAAGAAATAATAGATTTTGGTGCCATTAGTAAATATATGTTTTCCAAAATTCTCGCATTACATAGCGCTGGAAAAATAATACATGTGGTGTTCCCGCTTATTATGAATGATGAATTATTAAATAATAATAATTTTTGTAAAAAACATAATATTAAAATTCCAAATACCAGTTTAGATAAAAAATCAATAAAAGATATTGTAAATAATCAAATTAAATTATTTATTGATAAATGTAATTTAGACGATAAACACGCAATTGGATTTTTACCATATAAATTATTGATATCTGACATTATTGAAATTGAGAGAGATTTAAAATGGGAAGATATAATAAAAGAACCAATTAGAGAATTTAAGAGAAAGTTAGATGGTATTTCAAATCAAGAAGATGCAGACAAATATTACGAAAAAAGTAGATTTTTTACAAATGAAGAACACGATATAAGTTTAAATTATTCAGTGCAGAGTAATGAAATATAAATTGAAATATAAAATTAAAATATTAATATATGAGTGGATTATCCGAATATATGGAATATGACGAAACGCAAAATATTGATAATAGAAGACCGAATAATATAAATAATACATTACTCGGCGATGAAAATAATACCTCATTTGGTGGTGAAAATAATACCTCATTTGGTGGTAAAAATAATAATTTAATTATTACTGGTGGTGATAAACGTATCGAAATTGATATAAATTCTCAACTTGGTGCGGATATTGATAAAGTTTTTGAACAAGCAGATAAAGTATTTAATAATGCGGAAAAACACATAAGTAAAAATAAAAAGAAAAATAAAAATATAGTATTAGAAGATAGTGATATGAGTGTAGATAAAGACAATAAAATTAAAAACGACATAAATGCAGAATTAGATAAATTGGACAATAAAAATACAGACGATAAAAATACAGACAATAAAAATATGAGTAATAGTGATAAAAAGTCTGCTGATAAAATTATAGATAAAATTATAAATCACACCACGGAATGTTCATTTGAACACGATCATAAAAATATATGTAGTCCAGATGGAACTATTAATAAAATAAAACAATTCGTGGAAAAGAATAAATCTGATAATAAATCCGATAATAAATCCGATAATAAACTACCAAATGATAAAAAAGAAATTATAAACGAAGCAAAAAAAATAACTGATTGCGATACAGAAAGTTGCATACTTAAAAATGAAGATTTTAAGAATTATGCGGGTCATCAATACATAGCGAGCGTATTGGAAGAATTTTTTAAACCAGAAGGACCAGCAAATAATTACGGTCTCCTGAGTAATGTAAATATTGATAAAGTGCTCGAAAAATTTGTTAAAAAATATAAAAGTAGAAATTTTTTACATATTCCATTTCAAATGCGCGATTTTGCAACTGTGAAAAATAACAAATCGTTAGCAGATATAAATCTCGCAAAGCAATTCTCATCTGGTTATAAAACATTTGGGGTTGTTTTTAATACCGATTATAGCACTGGTGGTGGGATACATTGGTTTTGTATATTCGGCGAACATTTTGGAGATAAAATACAATTAGAATATTTTAATTCTTCTGGGAAGGAACCATTGGAGGAAATACAAGAGTGGTTAAATACAACGAAACATAAAATAGAAAAAGAATTAAATATTCCTGTCAATATCAAATATACGGTGGGTATCGAATTTCAAGATGATAATCATAGTTGTGGAGTGTATTGTTTGGCGTATATATGGTGTAGATTGGAAGGAGTGCCATTTGAGTGGTTTAAAGATAAAAATTTTGACGATGATATTATGCATGAATTAAGGAAATCTTTATTTATACCTAATGATTAAAAAAATAATATTTATTTTTTTTCTTGAAAATTTATTTTTTTTAATAAAAATACCAAATTTTGATTAAGTTGGACTTATTGGATATTGGTATGTATTAAGTATCCAATCGGTAAATCTATATAATAATCTATTTTATAATATAGAACAGATTATTATATAGATTTATATAGACTGCAAAATTCAATTTTTTATTATTTAAAAAAAAGATAATAATTTAATATAATTTACATAATGTGTTCTAATAAAATAAATGAAGTTAAATTTAAAATGACGGACGATGATGTTTTGATTGAAAGGAAGAAAATCGCATCATTAGATCAAAAAGAACTTAATTTAATATTTACAGGTTATGCTCAATGTATTAATAGCATACTGGTGATGACAATTAAGCAAACCAAGGATGAGGAAGAATTAGTAGAATTAGAGAGATTAAAACGACTAATAAATTTCATAAGTGTAGATGAGCGATTTATAAGAACAAAAGATAAATTATGGGCATCTAAGGATTTTATCCTCGCAAAGGATGAGAAATTTTTTCTCTCGTATGAGTATAATGATATGATTGCATCTGACGAAAAAAAGGAATTCATAGAAGGCCTGATTGATAGTTTGCGTGATAGATATATAAATATGACGACAGATGAAAAGGAATTATATTGGTCAAAGGCAAAGAAATTAATTATATATATTGCGAAATTTAAAAAACTCGCAAACGAATATGAGGCAGATAAATGAATAAGATACAGATAAATGAATAAATAAGAATATTTTAAATATATTAAGATATTAAATTAATATATTAAGTTCCTGCATTCTTCTATATGAATTACTATAATGTGTTCCTACATTATTAATTTTTGTCTTAATAAAACCGTTATTATTAGAATAGTATATTTTTTTAATTCCGCAGTCTGATATTATTTTTTTACATTGAACACATGGCATTGACTCCGATAATAATCCTGTTTTTGATAATCTGATTACGATTAATGTCGCCCCTCGTAGTTGTTTTTTACATTTTCTTATTACGGCGTGTTCTGCGTGTAATCCGCCATATATTTTACCATCTATATATGTTCTGTCTGAATTATTGGCAACTGATACACATTTTCCACCCGATATAATTATCGCAGAATGTTTAAATTTTAAATTAGATTTATACGCAGTATTTATTAATATATTTATAAATTTAGTTATTTTCATTTATTATATTTTATTTAACTTCTTATTTAACTTTCTGTTTTTTATTTTATATATCTATCATCAATTAATCAAATTACTTCATATATCTATTACTAATTAATCAAATTGCTTTATATATCTATATAAAATCAGTCTAATTAAGATTTTTTTTTAATTTAATTAATTTAGTTTAATTTATTTTCTAAAATAAAACATAAATAATATTATACATGGCAAGAAGAGTTAGAGTGAAAACAATCAAACAATCAAACGCAGGTTCCAATGAAGATTTAAATTCCATGTTCGAAGAAATGCTCGGCATTAAGGACGCAGATCCGGAAATTATTGTTCCAAAATTTGTCGATGTTAGAAATACAGTCCGTTGTATCTGTAAAACATTCGATATTCTCGTTGGTCTTGGTATTGATAATGAATTTCCAAAGTGGAATAAAGGTATTATGGAAATTCGCACTTTTAGTAATGCCATCAGGGAACATCTTGTGCTCAGTAATGTGGAAGAAAATGTAGATATGTATGCAGAATTTGATAAGAAAAAAATAAATGAACTTTATAAAAAATTAAAAGAATCGGAATATATCAAGGCATTAATCGCCTTATGTGGTAAATTAAAACGATATAAAATATATATTCAAGATGTTGATAATCTACGAGATAATTTTATTGGATTAGAGGTTGGACTGAGTTTTCAAATATTTGATTTTTCCACGCTCGATTTGAAGCAAATATGGGCGGAAGATAAAGTCAAACCAAAATTAAAAGAGACAATTTTACGTGTCCTTAATAAATTATATCATCAAACTTATAAAGTTTATGAAACTGTCACAAGTCCAGATGTCGATATTGATGAATTTGTGGAATTACTGATTGACCGTATAACGCAATTAGAAAAACAACCACAACTACATAAATGTAAGCGCGCATTTGGTCGTATTAGGAAATCCGTAAGTATGTTGAAATCAAAATTTGCAGATTATTATCGTGAGTCGGTTGCAAGTGAGAATCCAAATATCATAATTGAAAGTTTTATCGCAGATGTGTCGAATGAAGGTGGCGCCGATGCGCGATTAACAAGAGAATTTAGGGAAATTATAAAATATATGCATAAAGTTAGTGAGCAAACAGGAAAGAATAAAGATCCTAATGTGCAGAAATTATTTAATGTTCTCAATAGAAATTTTGAAATGATGGATAAGCATACTGGACGTAATACTGCAACTGGCGATATTGGCGATTTCGATAACAAAGATAATAAAGATAACAAAGATAACAAAGATAATAAAGATAACAAAGATAACAAAGATAACAAAGATAACAAAGATAGTAAATTCGATGGTGAAATTAATACCGATGATTTGAAGAATAATGTTATAAATAATTTTCATAATGTAAGTGATGTAAATGGTTTAAATGATGGAGTTAGTGCGGATGATGGAGGTGATATGGGTGGCGGGATAGAAATTGCGGATGATACATCTTTCGCAGAAAGTAGTACGAGTAAAACAAATCCAAATGTGGAAATTCATAAATTGATGAAAAATTTATCAATGGGACAAAATTCAGTATCAACCGCACAAACTATATTAAATTCACGGCGAAACTTAAATTCACAGCAGGATTTGAATTCACAACAAGATTTAAATTCACAAGATTTAAATACATCTAATACATTAATACCTACAAACAATATAAAAAAGAAGAAAAATATAAAATCAAAACAAGTGAAAAATCAAACTACGGATTATGACAAATTGCATGATGAAGAATAATATGTATTCCGTCTTTTTTTAAAAAAAAATTAATGAAACAAAGAAAGAAAATGCAGAACATATAAATTAAAATATATAAAAAAAATAGATATAGATATAGATATAATGGAACAGGTGGATATATTTTATATTATTTTATTTGTTATAATTTGTATGATATTTCAAATTGATATTCAAATTATAATTATAATTGTTACAATTTGTATTTTGTTGTATGATTATTACAACAGGATACACGTGAAGGTTAAATCCATCAATGCAGAATCCAAAAATCAACAATTCAAGACACCCGTAAGTAGCAGTGCGGATAATGTTAATATTGATAAAAACGTAGATCTTTTTAATAATATAGATAATATTACATCTAATAAAGCACTAAGTTATAGTTGTAAAAGTATGGCAGACGTTGATTTAAATACAGATGCATTATTAAATAAAGACAATCCATATAATCCAGAGTCAAATCCAAAATTAGAACTCGATTGCGATGATAAACTTGTATCAAGAATGAAATATATGGGTGCTCAGGCATTATTTGCCAAAGAAATAAGATCTACGATGGGGTGCCATGCGAAGGCAATGTTTGAAGAGGAATTAACAGAATGTGCAGATCGCGATTGGTGGGAAGATGATCCAAGATTAGAAATACAAATGATACCGAAATGAAGTTATATCGAAATGAAGTTATATCGAAATGAAGTTATATCGAAATAGAATAATATTAAATTAATAGATATCATATTTATTTATCATAGGTTGTTAATATTTTTTATTTTATATATGTTTGGTATAATAATTATTGTTGTAATTTGTATAATGATATTAATCATAATATTAATCATCATTTGTATGGTTTTACTTTCTAATATTGAAGGATTTAGTGCGAAAATGAATAATCAAGAAAAAGAACGTGCTGTCGATACTATTTTACAAAATGGTTCGATGTTTTATTTACCATATGATGAGGTTAAAAATAATTTTTCATGGATTGACCCTGTGATGTATGAAAAAATAAGAAATTTATTATTTTCACATAATTTTAATAAAGCATCACTCGAAAAAATATTTTAAGTGGAATATTTCAGGTGAAATAAAGTAAAATATTTTTCATATTAATTTATTCTATTTAATTTATTTTTTTTTTAATATTATTTTTTTAATTTTATTTAAATTTCATAAATAAATTATATTTTGATATTAGAATTGTATTTTGATATTATATATTATATATTTTATTTAATATAATGAGTATATTAAAAGGTATTGTATTAGCAGTGTTAATTATATTGCTTATTTATCTAATTTATACGTTATTTCATAATATTAAATATAAAGGCGAAACGTGTCGCCAAAGGCAGTTGAGGTTTCATTATATAAATGCGGGAGCAGATACAGTGACGGATAATGCGCAAGAAGTTATTAATTTAGGTGAAAATTTACCAAATCCACGCGCTATCGACCATTTGATGATTGGCACTACTTATTTACTGAACGCGGGAAATAGAAATAGAGCGAGGGAGCATTTTCAAGAAGCGATAGATAATATTGTTAATAGAAATGTGGATACTCATGATATTCCATTTATTATTGAACGTATCGATGATTTAAAATTATTCCTGAATGAAGAAATACCATTACAGGGCGCAATTGAATTTTATATTAATGACCAAAGAACTGCGCCAAAAATATATAAACCAAATGAACCAAATATAGGCGACCCAGATTATAAAGAAAAACATATACTTGCAAAACAAAGATGGGAATCCGATTCTCAAAACGTCCATGATCAGGCGCTGAGTAGAATGTTAGCAGATCAACTTGCACTTGTTCGTAGTGATAATGAATTACTAAATTATACCTTGAATCATCATAATTATGCGGAATGTGTAGATTGGTTAAGGGCGAAATCCGCAAATAATAAAGGAGATTTGGCAAAGATTAATGATGTTTTGAAAACAATTGATTTAAATAATCCCATATTCTTATCAGGTAATAATAATTCACGTGAAATCACAGAACGAGATTTTCTCGACACTATTTGGAAACGTATTCACGATCCGAGAAATAATGATAAACTCAGTGAATTAAAAAATTCACTATACGACTCAGTAATAGATTGCGTTGAAAGTGGTAAGCACGTTTGCATAAGTGGTAGATGTAAAAAATTATGGCAGACATTTGCATTATTAGATTATACAGATACTGTGGGTATTATGAAATCAAAGCAGATGATAAGAAATGAAATTTATGAAAAATGTTGCAATATTATTAAAAATGAAAGAGAAAGTGTATCGAATATAATTAAGGCAGATTACGACGCTGGAAAAGATACAGAAGACACTACTCGAATGAAAAAAAATATTATAGATAGGATGGAACAAATTAAAACTCAATATAATAATAAATCGATAGATGAAAATATTTTAAATAGTATAATTGATGAATGTAAAGCGGAAATATGAATTATATTCGGAATATATTTTTAGTGTCGGTTTTTTTAAATATAAAACTTTTTTTAAGTATAAAACTTTTTTTTTAATATAAAACTATTTTTTAATATTTTATAATATATAATGAATAAATTAACATTAGATACCATGTGGTCTGCAAAATATGCGGAAAATTTAATAGACCGCTTGAATAAAATTATATGGTATGTGCAGAATGTTAGTAAATCAATAACTAAGGAGGATAGGGAAACTATTAAATTATTTGCACTAACTGCCATAAATAAAATAAATAGTTATAAAGATGAAAATAATAAATATAACCCATTCAATGAAACTAATTCAAAAATGGATAATATGGATATATGTAAAAAAAATATCAAACGTGAATTTGATTTAGCGGTTGATAAATTACATAGTATTTTTTATAAACAGTCGGAGCAAAAACGAAATTATCAAGAACAAAATAATTTGAATAGCACAAGTGCAACTGTGAAAGAATATGCAACGCGTGTAATGAAGATTGCAAAAAATGTCGAAAATTTTGTTAATAATATTTTATTGGATACTATGCCGAGTGATAAAGACCTAATGAGTGAAAAATCAAATCTTTATATTGGGAAAATTAATAATGTAGTTAATAATTTGACAGTTAAGGAGATGGAAAATATATTTTCGGAACAAATTAAAGATCCACAAAGTGCAGAAAGATTAATAGGCGAATATTATTCAAACTGCATATATGTAGCGGATAGTATTATATTTAACCATGATAACGTGGAGGAAATGATATTGGTTCCGGAAAATATTGCATTAGTGGCACCTGCAGTTGCAGTGTATGAAGAAGATTGGGATCCAGAATTTCCAGATATGGATAATGAATGGGGTTATGATCCAGAACCAGAACCAGAACCAGAACCAGAACCAGAACCAGAACCAGAACCTGAACGTAATCCAGAACCAGAACCATTACATGCGGAACCAGTATTGAATAATACATATCAAATTCTCGGCGGTTATCCTGCAAATTACGAAGAACGCCCAGATTTTACGGTAGAAACGAAAATTAATTACCGACCGATGGAACAAGTATTACAAGAATATTCTAGGACTCATGAACTCGTGAGCGAAGATCAAAAAAGAGAAAATTCAAAATATGTAAATAATTTTATTGGATATGATGTTGGTCAATTTATAATGAATTCTGATATGGATGAAGATAAACCAGGTATATTAACGATGAAAAGCATTCTTAATAAAAGACTTAATATTCTTCTAAAACCTCAATATGCAAAATTAGAAACTATTGATGAAAAAATGTATAAAAATTATAAAGATTTAAAAGATAAATATGATCTACTATCATTATTTATTATGACTGATATAGAAAATGGAAAACAAGTAGATATAGATCATGCCGATGATTATATTTATTTAAATATATTTAATACTGATAATACTATTAATATGAAAAATGGAATATTTCAATCAGGATTACCATATAATTTATATAATGGAATTTCGTCATGTAAAAGTTTAAATAATTTTTATTTACTTGAAGAACAAATAAGAATAATGATGTTGCAACAATATAAAATTGTACTTTTAAGTCGTTATAACGACGATACCAAGAATTTGAATATGAAAGATAATTTACTATTTTTTATGAATTATGAAAAGAAATTATTAGGAAGTGCAACGAGTATAGAATCAAAAGATATTAATTATAAAGATATTATAAATTTACATAATATCGTACCAATTCCAGAATTGTTCAGCGATGCAGAACATAATTATAGAGAAAGAATTGCATTTATAATGGAAAATGATATGAAGTATTTACCAGATGTGGGTTATAGAATGTCTATTCATTATAACCAAAGCAATCATGAATATAAGCATTTACTTAATATTATTAATGCTCGCAAATATTATTTTAAAAGTATCAAACATCTGGAAAAAAAACATCTGGAAAAAAAACTTCCAGATGATTTTTATAGTTATGATTATGGAAATATGCATTTTAAAAATGTGGAAAATTATAATCCTGATGATGATGGTGAAAAATATTACATAAGAAATATACTTGCAAAAATACAAGATTTATATATGTATATGAAAAGTAATTATGCAGTTAATAAACTCGATATGGAAAAAACATGTATAAAATTTGCAGATCAATTATTTCCATTGAATTTAGTATTTCCCATATTACCATTACCGATCAAATCTATTAGAAATATAAATATGGAAAATTATTATAGAAGTTATGTGGTAGGTGGTATAGGAAGGGATGATTTAATAGATGATGATTTAAATGCGAATGATATTGAAGATAATAATGCTCAAAGAGATATTGTTAGGATAAATCATGCTATTGGTATGATAAAAGTATTTGACAATGTGAAAAAAGCAAAAGAAGATGGTTATTACGAGGAGCAATTTGCAAAAATTATCGACGATATTAAAGTAAAATGTGATGAAAATGATGAATTTGGATCTTATATTGATATTTATAATGTTTATCATATTTCGCCATATGTGCTATTAAATTTTTATTATAGATACTATACATCGAAAAATATAAATATTAACAATGAATATGATGTTTATTATATGAGAAATGTGGATGAAACTATATATGAACAAAAACAATATACCGATTTTACGATGTATAAAGTTGTCGATGATTTATGTGAATATATAGAAAAAAGATTAAAAGATAAATTTTCATATTTTGAAAAACTTAAAGAATTAGATCCAGTTATAGAAGATAAATTTAAATATGATATTATAAAAACACATGATAAACTTCTCGGTAAAAAATATGATACTGCTGATGAATATGAAAAGAAAAGAAAAGAAGAGGAAAAAAAATATAAAGATTGGATGAATACAAATAAAGCAACCTATAAAGATTATAGAAAAAAAAATCCAAGACCAACTGGTGGTCATAATAATATATATGGTTCCAAGGAAAATAACAGTATATTCATAGTATTCATAATTGTATTGATAATTATACTTATTTTATATTTGATTAATAATATATATGATTATCCACCGCAAAATGATATAAGATATAAAAAAAATTATATTTTTATTAGTTAGATATCTAAATATTTTCTAATATAATATATGAGTTATAAGAAACATTTTCCAAATTATAATATAAACGAACTTCCAAAACAGGATAATTATAATCATTTTTCAAAAAAATATGAAAAATATGTTGATTCAAGAAATATAAAACCATATAAAGGAAAAAACAGTATAAGTTCTTTATACCATCACCCATATAGTGAGGAGAGTTATGATTTAATTTTTATGGATTGGAATCGCGGTTTTCTTATTCCTGAAAATCCAATAGATATGTATGATGGAATTGCAGATAACGCGGACAATGCAAGTGTTGCAAGTGCTGTAAGTGATGTGGATAACGCGGATAATGCGAGTGTTGTAAGTGATGTAGATAATGCGGATAATGCGAGTGTTGTAAGTGATGCGGATAACGCGGATAATGCGAGTGTTGTAAGTGATGTGGATAACGCGGATAATGCGAGTGTTGTAAGTGATG
>ERZ1292625.1002-Hain-H41-01um-R1-1002-length-37381-cov-8_pt1 | contig 37381 bp, 42 predicted proteins | sample MGYA00564400_ERZ1292625 | MGnify/ENA primary metagenome ERZ1292625 (study PRJEB36523, sample SAMEA6512639) | groundwater metagenome | collected 2019-01-08 | study: AquaDiva: Metagenomics assemblies of 32 groundwater samples
AAGAATGATCTCAGAATCTCGGTTCGTTTGGTTGCGAACTCGCCTTCAGGAACATGTGCATATTCCTTGCGGATGCCTGCCTCATAGAGATCGAACTCCGCAGCTGGTCGGCCAAGAATGGCCAGATCGAGATCAACGATGATCTCACCCTCGAGTGCGTGCGGCGGGCCCGTGTGCTTGGTCGACATGATGAGATCAGACACTTTTTCCTGCATGCTCTTGAGTTGAGCGCGATTGAGCTTGCACCTCTCCAAGAACATGCATGCCAATTCCGCGCTTACTTCTTCGTTGTTACCCGCTTTGGGACTATAGACCGCATCATGAAACCAGGTCGCCAAAGCGATCACTTCATAATCAGGCATGAAAGCACCTGCAGGATACCCTAGACGGAAGTCTTCAAGTTCATCCAACATCCCCACAATGTGAGCAAGGTTGTGATAATGACGGTCGAGTTCTCCATAATTACTCACCAGCCCAGCGAAAGTTTTTTCGGCTGTGGGAGGATTACCGAATCGAGGCATGAGCCCAGCCCAGTACCCTTTTGCTTTCCTGATAATCCATTTATCTTTGAGCTTGGCCGCAACTGCCGCTGGTACTGACCGGGCGACTTGCACTTCCCATCCTGGATCAATCCCGACATGCCCCTTCACCATGCTCGAGCTCACATGCATAAGCTCAGGTCGGCACGAAACCAGCATGGTTTCGATGTGAGGACAGATCGCGCGATTTTCTTCTGCCAAGACCTGCTCGACTTCGAGATCGCTGGAGTTCCGTAAGCCGCGAATGATAACCTGTGCACCGATCGAATCGGCGTGTTTGACCACATAGCGCCCAACACAGACATCCACCGAAACATTCGACAGGTGTGCGACGGCGGCTTTAGTCATGCTTGCCCGTTCTTCGGAGCTGAATGTATAGGTCTTCCGTGCGTCCACCGCCACAATCACGACTACTTCGTCATAGAGTGGCGCCATCCGGTTGATGACATCAATATGTCCATTGGTGATTGGATCGAGACTGGCCGCGTATACCGCTTTTCGTATTTTCATATCTGGCGTGTTTATTCCTTTCAATGTTCAAAATGACTCTACTTTAATTTCAAAGTACCATGAACACACCATTTGTCAATGGTGTGCACTGGAAATAAAATCTGAGCCTACTTATTACCCCCGAGAGCAACTTTGATACCCAAAGCGATGAGAACAACGCCGGTTGCCCGTTCGACATAATGCTGGACTCGAGTAATCTTGGCTTTAATAATCGTGTTCGAGAAAACAAGAGCAAGGAGAGCAAACCAGACAAACGTGATGAACATCATTTCAAGACCAAACAGCGACTGTATATATTTCGGAGTCATAGGATTGATAACCTGAGTGAACAACGCCAAGAAAAAGAGTGTTGCCTTGGGATTGAGTACATTGGTCAAGAAACCATTCCAAATAGCCTGCATCGAGGACATCTGTTTTTCAGGTTGAACTACCGACGATATTTCAGAGGGGGGTGCAGGTTTTGCCCTGAGGGATTTGTAGCCGATGTATATGAGATACCCAGCGCCGACGAACTTGATTGCATTGAAGATAACTACGGATTGGGATATGACCAAGCCGATGCCCAGTAATGAGTACGCAACATGAATAGAAATACCCAGTGCGATACCGAGAGCGGTATATATTCCCGCCTTTCGCGAATACACGAGGCTATTTTTTGTAACGACCGCAAAATCAGGTCCAGGACTTGCAACTGCAAAAAAATGAACGAGTGCAACGGTGAGAAATTGTGCGATGAACATACTCATACCCTAAATAGTACTTGGTTACAAGAAGAAATCAACTCTATCATTCCTCATCATCCATATCTTCTCCACTCGCAACACCACCGCTCTTCTCGAACTCTTTGAGAGCTTCAGTGATCGGATCAAATTTGCCAAGCATGATGCCGGGAAGGTTATGCCATGACTGCTTGATGCGATGATCAGTCACACGATCCTGCGGGAAGTTGTAGGTGCGAATCTTCTCTGAACGTGAACCCGTACCGATCTGACCCTTGCGGTTAGCAGCGAACTTCTGAGCCTCTTCTTCTTCTTGGCGTGCCTCGAGCTTGGCGGTGAGGATCTGAAGTGCAAGCTCGCGATTGGCACCCTGACTACGCTCAGCAGTCGAACGCACATCGATACCCGTCGGCTTATGAATCAAGCGCACGGCTGATTCCACTTTGTTCACGTTCTGTCCCCCTTTGCCACCAGCACGCGAAAACTCCATCTCAAGATCGGCTGGATTGATGACAAACTTGGATTTTTTGCGGATAGGCATGATGGCAACCGTGACTGTCGAGGTGTGCACGCGACCCATCTTCTCGGTCTCAGGGACGCGCTGAACACGATGCACACCAGTCTCCCAACGGAGAGTCTCGTAAGCACCCTTGCCCTTGATTTCCATAGATACTTCCTTGTATCCCCCAAGGTCATTCTTGGACTCATCGATGATCTTGGTCTTCCAACCTTTGATCTCGGCGTATCTCTTGTACATGTCGAATAGCTCCGCAGCAAAGAGGGCCGCCTCATCACCGCCGGCACCAGCACGAATTTCCATGATCATCTCTTTGGGGATTTCATCTTCTGCAATATCACCCGCAAGGATTTCTGCCATCTCCTTTTCGAGAGAATCTTTTTGTTCGACGATCGAGGTGAGCTCATGCTCAGCCATCTCTTTCATCGACGGATCCGCTGCGATCATGCCTCGCACCTCTCCCTCTTCTTTGGCAAGCTTCTCATAGAGGCCCGCCATGAATGCGGTCTTGGGGTTTGCTTTGTAGGGGTCGAGATTCATGGGATAAGTATAGGCTATCGGCTGTAAACTACAAAACGAGACGCTCTCACGTCTCGTTTTGGAATTTCTTGGCTGTATCTATTTCTTCGACTTTGCGAGACGATTCTTGAACTTCTCAACGCGGCCAGCAGTGTCGATAGTCTTCTCCTGGTTCGTATAGAACGGATGAGATGCGCTTGAGATCTCAACATAGTGCACAGGATACTCCTTACCATCTGTCCACTTGGCATTCTCCTTGGTAGCAATGGTTGAAGGTATCAAAAACTTCACGCCGCTGGAGTTGTCAGCGAAGATGACCTGGCGATAATTCTCTGGGTGGATTTCCTTTTTCATGCCTGAGAATATAACATGAAGGCCCAAGAAGAGCAAGTTTATCTACAGGCTGAAAATTCTCTGCTATAATATACCTCATCATGAGCACACCCGTCTCCCGTTCGCACACGGTTTACACGATCGCCGTCATCGGTTTCATATATACCCTCCATGTCGTACTGCCGATGTACTCGAACTCGAGCTTCCTCTCACTTTTCGCTGATGAACGCACAGTTGGATTCATCTACATGGCAGGCGCGATGGTTGCCATTCTTGGATACCTGTTGGCACCCTATGTCATCCGCCGCTTCGGTAATTATGCCACCTCAGTCGCACTTATTTGTATACAAATTGCTCTCTTCTGGGGGATTATTTCTGCTGAGTCCGGTACGAGTATTGCCATCCTCTTCATCCTGCAATCTGCCGTCGTCTCATTGATCGGTCTCACTCTGGATATTTTCTTGGAACGGTACACCGACGGTCAACATGTCGGATCAGTGCGCGGATTCTACACGACCGTTCTCAATGCCTCCTGGCTCATAGGTCCACTCCTCGGCGGCATGCTCATCAATGGCGTGGATAACTACCGCGATACCTATGTGGCAGCACTTGCGATGCTATTCCCACTCCTCTATCTCATCCACCGCAATTTTCCACGTTTCAAAGATGCCACCTACATGCATCTCTCACCGTGGCAGCTAGTTCAACACATTTCTTCAAATCGCAATTGGGTCAAACTCTTCTTTGGCAACCTGATTCTCCAAACCTTCTATGCATGGATGGTCATCTATAGCCCAATCTACCTACACAAGACCATTGGCTTCACCTGGGAACAGATCGGTATCATTCTCACGGTGATGCTTATACCGTTTGCACTCATCCAATATCCACTGGGGCGTTTGGCAGATAAAAAGTATGGCGAAAAGGAAATCATGGCTATCGGCTTCGGCATTATGGGTCTCTCTACCATTGCCTTGTCACTCATCACTTCACACAGTGTCGTCGTCTGGGCGATCGCACTCTTCATCACCCGTATCGGCGCAGCTGCAGTCGAAATCATGATGGAGACATACTTCTTCAAAACAGTCTCCTCGCGCGACACTGCCACCCTTGGCATATTCCGCATCACTCGTCCTGTCTCGAACTTCATCGCACCACTCATCACGGGCGCCGCACTCCTCTTCACCACCCATGAATACCTATTTGTTGTCATTGGCGTAATCTCACTCATCGGACTCTATCCGGCACTGACGATCAAGGACACGAAATAACAAAAATCCCGCTCGTGCGGGATTTTTTTGGCTATATCTTCTTCGCTTCGAGACAGAGAAACATCGGTATCTCCTTCCTCATACGATCCTCTTCCGCCCCACGCGGTCCATTCTGGCTCTTCTTGTGAGAAATCCACTCTTCAAGACGCGTTACTGCCAACCCTGATTTATTGAGATGCTTGAAGAATACCTGTAGTGGCCTATGAAAGGACACGGTGAACTTCTTTTTCTTGGTATCACGCTCACCTGGTGTCATGTCTATCTCGATCTTCGCATCTGACATATATGCATCGAGGCGACGATACTGTGCGGACGCGTTGTCATCCCATCCCCAATCTGATCTCTGTGGTATACGAAACGCCGGATGATTCACGACGAAGACAAGTTTGCCACCCGGTTTGAGTACGCGAGAAACCTCCGCAAATGTTCCCTGGAGATTCTCTATATTCTGCAATGCAAGAATGATCGTGACGACATCCATAGATTCATTACCCATAAATGAAAGGTTGTCTGCAGGTGCAACATAGTATTCGACAGATGCTACAGCACCTCCATTGCCATCAGCTTTTCCTTCTGCGCCCTTGTATGCGCGCGCCTTCTCTACCAGTTCAGCAGAAATATCACTTGCCACAACATCAGCGCCATTGTTCGCAAATGCACGGCTGAAATATCCCTGTCCACAGGCAACATCAAGAATCGCCATACCCTTCTTGGGTTCGACAATACGAATGAGATTGGGCATCAAAACATTCTTCTGATATGAGTCAGGGTTCTGCTCAAGAAGGTCGTCGTACCATTCAGCGACGCCGCCCCAGGAGGTTGTGGTTGGTTTCTTCGGATTCATGGCTCAACGATAGCATATTCTTGAGATATTGCCCAAAATCACACCCTATGTTATATTATTCACCTATGATAAATGCAGAAGTAACACGCAACCCCAACGAGAACGCCCTTGGCGTGATTCGCCGCTTTACCCGCAAAGTGCAGGGTTCAGGCATCATCCAGCGCAAGCGCGGTCTCCGTTTCGCGGTACGCACCCAGTCTCCATATAAGGTCAAGGTCAAGACCCTCAAGGGCATTGCTCGCAGAGCTGAGATGGCAGAGCTCATCAAGCTCGGCAAGGCACCGGTCAAGCCAGAGCGCGGAGCAAGGAAATAAGTTGCCCCATTTCACGCTCATCAATGAGACGAAATCCAAGATCCCCTCGATCCCCTTCGAGGGGATTAAAGATACCTGCTTAGGAAAAAGCTACAAGCTGAACCTCGTGTTCACCACCTCTGCAAAGATCAAGAAGCTCAACACCATCTACCGAGACAAAGAATGTGCCACCGACATTCTGAGCTTCCCTATTTCCGATACTGAGGGCGAAATATACATTTCAGAAAAAGAATCTCGCGAAGAGGCAAAGAAGTTCGATCGCGAATACGACAATTTCATCGGTTTTCTGTTCATACACGGTTGTACCCATTTGAAAGGCCATGACCATGGGGCTATAATGGAGGATATAGAGATCAAGCTTCGCGAGAAGTTTGGTATCTAGCTCCCCATATGGCCCGTAACATAATCACCGGTATTGATATCGGCACCTACTACGTCAAAGTGGTTATTGCCAATTCCAAAGAGCGCACCGAGCGCGGCTTTCCTAAAATCGTGGGCGTCGGTGTCACAGAATCCCGTGGCCTCCGCCATGGCTATGTCACCAACGTCCGCGATGTAGCAGAGAGTATCAGGAAGGCGGTAGCCATCGCTGAGGACAAAGCTGGTATCAAGATCAAGAAGGCCTTCGTCGGCGTCGGTGGTATCGGTCTCGGCTCTACTGCGGTCACCAGCACCATCATTACGTCACGCGCTGATGCAGAGATCACTGAGATCGATCTCAAGAATCTCCAAGAGCAGTGTGAGAAAGACATCCCTCAAGCAGCTCGTGCCAATCGACGCATCATCTACGATATACCGCTCCAGTACAAGATAGACAATTTCCCTTCGCTCGGGGCTCCGCTCGGTATGACCGCCAACAAGATCGAGCAGAAGACGCTCTTCATCACCTGTCTCGAACACCATGTCGCCGATCTTATTGCCGCTGTAAATGAAGCAGGTATCGCCGTCGAGGATGTCATGGCTGCCCCAATTGCTGCCGGATTCGTCACTCTGTCCAAGACCCAGAAAATTGCCGGGTGCGTACTCGCGAATATCGGCGCAGAGACAGTATCCATCGCAGTTTTTGAGAATAACATCCCAACCTCGCTCGAAGTGTTCCCACTCGGCTCCACCGACATCACCAATGACATCGCACTCGGCCTGAAGGTTCCACTCGAAGAAGCTGAGCAGATCAAGATCGGCGCCATCACCGGTTCCTCATATCCTCGCAAGAAGTTGGAAGAGATCATCGGTGCACGACTTTCCGATATATTTGAACTCATCGAAGCCCATCTCAAGAAAATCGGCAGGAATGGTCTCTTACCAGCCGGCGTCATCATCACTGGTGGCGGCTCCGCCTTGAACTCGATCGATGACCTCGCCAAAGCTTCACTTAAACTCCCTGCACGCATCGGCTCCATCGGGAACATCGATGGTAAGTCTTCATTCAAGGACAATCCTCTCGCAGTCGCCTACGGACTTTGCATTTGGGGCATTCACGCCGAGGAAACTCCTGAGATCGACACGACCAAGGAGTTCTTTGTACATCTGACCAAGCGTGTGAAGAGGTGGTTCAAGCAGTTGATGCCATAACTGTATGAAATCTTATAGGCCTGGAACATTTGATAGTCGAGTAATACAATATGAAAAAGTCCATCAAATAACAGTTGAACAGATTTCTGCTCTTGAAGATGCTGTCGGGCTCAAAATTGATCAGAAAATTCTAGACGGTTGCTGTGGTTACGGGAGTGTTACTAAATGGCTTATTACAGATACAAACAAGCAGGTAACTGATACTTGTCAGTTTTTTCTTTTTGATGATAGTCCTGTGCAAATCGAGCGTGCCAAAGAGAATTTAGCAAACGAAACTAATATAAAATTTGAGATCGGTGACATACGATCACTACCTTATGAGGATAATTTTTTTGATACTGTTATCATCAAGATGGGGCTCCATGAAAATCCAAAGGTTGATCAAATTAAAATCATCGCGGAAGTATTTAGGGTACTTAAGCCTGGTGGGAAATTTGTTATTTGGGAACTATACCTCAATCATTTAACCCAACCGATATTCCAATCATTCATACAAAAGAAGGATGAACTAGCTGGATTTAACGCACTAGTCCAGAAAAGGTACTTTCCACGAAAAGATGAGCTGCGGGAAGCGCTCGATACGACCGGTTTTATGGGTTTTACTGAGCACTATGTATTCAATCCTGTTTTGGGTACAAAAGTAAGATCCGGCGAATTAATTTCTCGTGAACTCAAAGAACAGAATCTTTCGGAGCCGAATGAAAAACTACTTACTATTGCAAAGGAACGTTTGGATTTGCTTAATAATTTTTTCAGAAACAGTCTCTCGACTGAACAGAAGAACACTATAAATTTCAAGGATGAAGGAGACAACATAACTATTTACAATATCGATAAGGCAATTATCAGTGCCCTTAAGCCTCAATAGGTTAGCCAACAACACCCACAATCCCCTTTCCCGTCAACTTGCACCATTTTCAGGGCTTGGTATCATAGTAGCGTTACCTGAACGTTTGCAGTGAAATAATTTTTTAAGTGGCTCACCAGCCACTTTTCATTTTTCATAGCGATACGGTACACTACCCACACATGCCCAACATCACTCCTGACATCGAAGCATTTGCACGCATCAAAGTACTCGGCGTGGGCGGATCTGGCGGCAACGCAGTCAATCACATGATCACCTCCAAAGTGAAGGGGGTTGATTTCATATCCATCAATACCGACTCACAAGATTTGCACCGCGCCATGACCAAGAAGCGCATTCATATCGGCAAGAATATCACCCGCGGCCTCGGCACCGGTATGAATCCTGAGCTCGGCAAACGTGCAGTCGAAGAGACTCGTGATGAGATCCAGGATGCCGTCAAAGGTGCTGACATGGTTTTTGTCACCTGCGGTCTTGGTGGTGGTACAGGAAGCGGAGCTTCCCCAATGGTCGCCCGTGTCGCCAAAGAGCTCGGTTGTCTCACCGTCGCGGTCGTCACCAAGCCATTCTTCTTCGAAGGTCGCCAGCGTTCACGCATCGCAGAAGCTGCACTCGAAGACCTCCGCAAAGAAGTCGACGCCATCATCGTCATCCCCAACGATCGCCTTCTCTCCGCCATCAGCAAAGACACATCTGTAAAAAATGCTTTCGGCATGTGTGATGAGATTCTCCGTCAAGCTGTCGAGGGTATCTCTGATCTCATCACCACTCCAGGACTCATCAACATCGACTTTGCCGATATCCGTACAGTCATGGAAAATGCCGGCTCAGCCCTTATGGGTATCGGTTCTGCATCCGGCGAGAACCGCGCTATTGAGGCTGCAAAGGCTGCTATCAATTCTCCACTCCTCGATGTCTCGATCACGGGCTCAAAGGGTGTACTCTTCTCGATTGCGGGAGGCGAAGACCTCACCATGTTCGAGATCCAGGATGCAGCAAAGGTTATTACCGAATCCATCGACCCAGAAGCCAAGATTATCTTCGGTACTGTACGCGACGACAAGCTCAAGAAGAACGAGATCAAGATCACCGTCATCGCTACCGGCTTCCCAGAAACCAATGTTTCCTCCAGCCGTCCGACGGGCGCTCCAGTATCCGCAGAGCCAACTATCGCTTCTATCATGAAGAGCGTCACTGAGAGATCAGAGGCTCCCGCCAAGGCTGAGCGCGGCAAAATCTTCAACTCCATGTCTGACATCCGCCGCGATGCTCCTATCGAGAAGAAGGTAGAGAAAGAAGAGAAGAAGGATGATGACGATGATTGGGGTGCAATACCGGCGTTTCTCCGCAGATCGAGGTTAAAGTAAGCTACAACAAAAAATCCCGTGAAAATCTCGCGGGATTTTTCATATGTGATATAATGTCCCAACTATGATTTACGACCTCGCCATCATCGGAGGTGGACCCGCTGGAGCAGCGGCAGCCGTCTACGCCGCCAGGAAGCGCCTCAGGACCGTCTTTGTGACCAAGGATTGGCTCGGCCAGAGCAACGTATCGGAGAAGATCGAGAACTGGATCGGCACCCCTGTCATCTCCGGTCTCGTACTCTCAGAAAATCTCAAGATGCACGCCAAGGCATATGCTGACGGCATCATCGACTTTAAGGAAAACCAATATGCGACCAAAGTCTCCAAGAATGACTCCGGAACATTCACAATCACGAGCGACAAGGGCTCATATGAGGCCAAAACTATCCTTATAGCTTCAGGCAGCCGTAGGCGAAAACTCGAGATACCAGGAGCTGATACCTATGAACACAAGGGGCTCACCTACTGCGCATCATGTGACGGCCCCATGTATGCCGATCAGGATGTCGCTGTCATCGGTGGCGGCAATGCTGGTTTCGAGAGTGCTGCCCAACTCCTCGCGTACTGCAAGAGCGTCACGCTCCTATCTCGCAGTGAATACAAAGCTGATCCCGGGACAGTAGAGAAAGTGCTGAGCAATCCAAAAATGAAAGGTGTGCAATTCGCTATTCCAAAGGAAATCAAAGGTGATAAATTCGTCACTTCACTTATCTACACAGATACTCAGTCAGACGGAGACATCGAGATTCCGGTCACGGGTATATTCTCTGAAGTTGGATCCATCCCGAATACCGACTTTGTGGCCGGACTTGTCTCTATGGACAGATTCAATCATGTCATTACCGATGCTCGCAACCAACGCACATCTATCGACGGTATTTGGGCTGCGGGAGATTGCACCGATGGTCTCTACCATCAGAACAATATCGCTGCAGGAGATGCGGTCAAAGCAATCGAAGACATCTACGTTTGGTTGAACGCGAAGTAAACCGACTCATTTTTCGCAGACTCCCCACAACCCCCTTTCTTCTTTTTTCGCTTCTCTTTCTATAGCTCTGAATTCCTTCTGGAACATGTATGCCTTACCAAAGGTATATTCCCGCGCAAATCCGTTACGGAGCAAATACTCATTCAGAAATGTCCCATCAGGGAGATACACATACGCGAGATACCGTTCGTAGCGATCCTGCTCTTCCCTATCCGGATTCAATTTCAAGCGCACCGCATGCCCGCCCAACAATCTTTTACTCTCACCTGATGCTTCGAGTCCATAACACTGTACCTGCTTGCGCGGATCCACAGTCTCAGGAGTATCGATACCGAGCATGCGGACGGTGATACTATGTTTTCCTACCTGTACCTTGAATGTATCTCCATCCACAACGGAGACTACTCGATAGAGCTCTTCCTCATCAATCGATACCACTGTCGATGCGTACGCATAATATCCACCCACGCACAACACACCCGCAACAGCCATGGCTGCCACGATTTTCCCATATTTCATTGTAGTTCTGACCAGTGACTATCTGACGCAGGTATCCTCCCTTGTAGCCCTACGGGGAATCGAACCCCGATTACCGCCTTGAAAAGGCGATGTCCTAACCGTTAGACGATAGGGCCGCGAACAAAGACATACTACCATTTTTTGAAATTTTGGCAAAAAATGCTATGGTATACCGGTCCCCGACCGCATAATACCTGGAGAGGTGGCTGAGTGGTTGAAGGCACTGGTTTCGAAAACCAGCAGGGGCGAAAGTTCCTCGAGGGTTCGAATCCCTCCCTCTCCGCCCAAAGCAATGAGCCTATACAGTACATATATTCTGCCCCGCCTCCTCAATAGGGCCATGCGCTCCATCGACTGTAATGGAACACGCTCTGATGTTGCCAGTATGGCTCGAGGGGTTGTACTTGAAATAGGATTTGGTTCCGGATATAACCTGCCATTTTACAAGAATATCGAGATGCTCTATGCGCTCGAACCTTCATCTCCACTCTATACGCTCGCACAGGAGAGAATAGCGGCAGTTTCATTCCCTATTACCCACCTGAAAAACTCCGCGGAACAGATTCCGTTACCAGATAATACAATTGATACAGTAGTCTCTACGTGGGTCTTGTGCAGTATTTCAGACGTTCCAAAAGCCCTCAGGGAAATAGCGCGCGTACTTAAGCCTGGTGGTACATTCATTTTCATTGAGCACGGAGGATCTCCCAACACATTCTTGAAACGCATACAAACTCTGGCGACACCTTTCACAAAAAGACTCGCCGGAAACTGCCATCTAGACAGAAAGATTGATAGCCTGATCTCTGAAGCAGGATTTGAATTTACTGACCTTCAGATGTCACAAGAGTCGGGACGACCTCTCATGTTTTCGTATCGGGGTACAGCCGTGAAGAATCCGAACTAGACTGAATTGACATTTTTCTATTAAATGGTATACTGTTTTCCAAACGGTACCGTATATTATGAGTGCAAGCAAACCACTAACATTCGCGGAACTGGAGGAGGGTGCAAAATTCATCGCCTTCCCTGTAGATGGTGACGATGCGGGACATGGCGGCTTCCGCCAAGGATCTTACCTTCTCACCAAGCTCCGCCTGACCAAAGGCAAAAAAGGTGAAAATGCGATGCGGTGCATTGATGGCACACTCATCACCTGCACACCCAGACAGGAAGTTTCTCTCATCCTCGCCTGATACTCACTCAACCGGATCTCTACTACAGGGGTCCGGTTTTTTGTATGACCCCATATCGCCCAAATGATATACTTACTGATATGAAAATAACCAAACTCGGCCACTGCTGCCTCCTCGTAGAAATACGTGGCATCCGCTTCCTCACCGACCCCGGAGCATACACCACTGCACAGAACACTGTGCACAATATTCACTACGTGGTCATCAGTCACGAACATACAGACCACCTTCATATCGAGTCGCTGAAGACCGTACTCGCCAACAACCCCAACGCAAAAGTGATCTGCAATGCATCTGTCGGAGCTATTCTTGCAAAAGAAAGTATTTCCTTCATCAAAGTATCTGATAGCGAGTCTCATGAGTGCGACGGCGTGAATGTATCGGCACACGGCACACAACACGAGACCATATACAAATCGTATGAGCAGGTCGAGAACACGGGATATATGTTCGATGGCAAGCTCTTTTACCCGGGAGATGCATTTCACAAGCCCAATGTTCCTGTCGATATCCTCGCCTTTCCGGTGACGGGTCCGTGGTGCACTATCGCACAAGCCGTCGACTATGCTCTCGAAGTCAAACCTCGCATTGCATTCCCTGTCCATGATGGCAACCTTGTCCGACAAAACGGTATCACCGTCAGATTACCAGGAATTGAGCTACCAAAAGCAGGAATCTCTTTTGTCGCTCTCGAACTCGGTACAGAAACCGAGCTCTAGCAATTTTCCTCATTTCAGTGGCATAATACCGCCATGAGGCATTCTCCCCTACAAAAGGCTTGCACCGCCCTCCTGGTGATCGCTTTTGGCTGGGGTACGGGATACATCGTGCTCAAAGGTATCGAATACTTCCAACCCTCGACCATCATCGTGCAAACCGGTGTACAAAAGGCGTTGACACTTGAGGCCAAGGTCGTCAATCCAGCAGTACCCGAGACGAGCAAACTGACCATCATGGTCGGTGGAGATCTCATGTTCGATCGTGGCATCCGCGCCATCGGTGAACGCAACGGATACGCTTCCCTTTTCGACGATTCCGTCGTTTCACTTTTCAAGAAAGCTGATATGGTTGTGGCCAATCTCGAAGGTCCCATCACCACCAATGTTTCAAAAACGCTCATCAATGGCAAAACCACTGACAGCTTCACGTTCACGTTCCCGATCGCTGCGGCTGATGCGCTAAAATCAGTAGGAATCGATGTGGTCAGCTTGGCCAACAATCACACAGACAATTTCGGCTTTGCTGGATATCAAGAGACCCAGGCATATCTACGCGATGCGGGTATCGAATGGTTCGGCAACCCTTGGAATGCAACCTCAACCAGACTCACCATCCGCACTGCCACTGGAGACTCACCTGTCGCCACCCTCCTCGAAAAGAATGGCATCACCATCGCCTTCGTCGGCTACCATGCATTCCAGCTCGGGGTAGACCAGGTCATTGCCGAGATCAGGCGTGTATCAAAGCCTGGCGTATTCACCATCGTCATGCCGCATTGGGGTGAAGAGTACGTATCCGTACCATCAGACAAGATGCGCTCGTATGCACGCGCCTTCATCGCCGCAGGAGCAGATGCGGTAATCGGTGCACACCCTCATATCGTTGCTGAGCAAGAATGGATCGGCGCGGTCCCCGTCCACTACTCTGTTGGCAACCTACTCTTCGACCAATATTTCTCAGAACAGGTGAAGCGTGGCATGGTCGTCCAGCTCGATCTCGTCAAGAAAGATGGAGTCATATCCATAGCCCGTATGGCCACTCACGAAACTTCAATGAAACCTGGTATCGGTGTCAGCCTTGAAAAATGATCATTCCCATGCGAAAATTGTGCCATTATCAACATATACGCATCGCCTTTAATTCGTATCTCTATCCTTTATCATGACCAACAGTCTCAAAGATTTTATTGAATTTGTTCGTACCCAGGGCGCAATCGGTCTCGCTGTCGGTTTCATTCTCGGCAAAGCGGTATCTGATGTCGTCGCCTCTATCGTCAACGACCTCATCAATCCGATCATCGGTATTGCCCTCGGACGCTTCGGGGATCTCTCGCTACTCTCCTTCCATGTCCTTTCCGCCAATATCACTTACGGTAAATTCATCAGCGTTCTCATCAACTTCGTCATCGTCGCTGCAGTAGTCTATTTCGGTGTGAAGAAATTGAAGCTCGACCGGCTCGATAAACCGAAGGCATAGAGTCCATCTTAATTAATCGAAGTTTTTCTATACAACCACTTGACTTTTTTGTCGAGTGGTTGTATGTTTTGACTAGCAAAAGGGTCCTTTGACAACCTGTGTTTCAAAGGTATGTGGGTGCTTGAAGTTAACTCCGAAGGAGGAGTAACCAACAAAAAGAAAGGTCCGTCATGAACAAACAAACAACAGAGCCAGCGACGCTGTGGGGGCGTTGTGACGCTCGCTTCAAACAGCTGCCGTTGTGGAAACGATGTCTCATCGTTACCACAGCGGGCATAACGCTCGGGATGACCGTATTCCTGTGGAACTACGGCCCAACCATCATCGAAAGTATCACGAAATGAATGCTACAACGAAACTCATTCGGCGCAAGCCGTTCTTGCAGCCATTTGCGTACCTATGCATCATGCTGACCGTGCTCACATCGCACGAAACCGTGTGGGCACGCGTAGCGAACGCATCGTTCGAAATCAGGAAGTCCGAACCGGCACCTGCCAAGCAGGCACAGCCGGAGCTACGGCTCCTCGTACTCGAAACCCTCAGCACCGCCTCAAGCGTGCCGAAGCTTGTACTGGAAAGCATTCCCCCCGGCGCTGAACGCGTCCTGGGTGTGTCGCTTTTCGGTGAACGCGCCCTTCGCATCCTGATCGGTGACAAGTCTCGCCTTGCAGAGGCAGACAAACTCGTACGCGGCCAGAACCCACTCGCATCAACCTATGTTGATGGCGACAGCCTCGTGGTGGTATTCCCCGAATCCATCGTGAGCACTGTCCAGGGCGCCCTCCAAGAAGGATCGTTGGACTTGGCCAAGGTTGGCAGAGGTCCGATCGGTGACCCGCAAAACCTGTTCTGGTGCGTAGTGGTGCTCGCGGGTATCGGCATTGGGACGTATTATGGTATGAAGTACCTGTGCAAACAGGCCGGCCTCATCCCAACAAATGCACCACCGCCTCCGAAAACCAACCCGCCGCCACCGCCACCTCCGACAAATCGGCCCCCAAACTGGCCCACGAATAAGGGTCCGATCACGGTCGTAGGGGGATTCAAGATGTTCAATCTCGTCACCGAATCATCGGTAATGCCCTCGAACGTGCACGCCGCACTCATGGCAGGAACGAGTCCGAACAATCCATTGTTCAAAACCTATTCAGACGACCCTATGGATGAGACTCTACACGGGGTAGCAGCCATGGACGCGTCAGGTTTCAATGAACTATACGAGTCAACCTCGTATGTGGATCCAACGGGGAGTCCGTACCTCCGGTGCACAAAGTCCATCATCCAGTCGGCTTCATCACTCACAACGACCGGGACAACAAACTGGCAAAATCGTATGACCATGTACATTTGGTACAACGCAGAAACGCAATGTATCAGCATCTATGATCAAGGAGGTACTCTCCGTGAGAACATCGTCGGACCACGTGGCTCAAGTCTCCAGATCGAGAGCTTCGACTACGTCATCACCCATTGGTACAACCCCAACGGTCCGATGTTCTTCCGAAGCTGGTCTGGCCTGCCCGCAGCGCCCTGAAAGACCACCTGAAACACAGTTGCACGGCCCGAATCACCAGTGGGGTGATTCGGGCCTTTTCATCCCCCAGATTTGATTTTTCCCTTATTTCTGCTATAGTTTTTCCAAAGGTCCAGTAGGAATCTGGTCGAAAATTTTTGTCGCTCACGCGACAAAAATCTTTCGATCCGAATTCCGCAAAACCGGAATTCGCGCGGTTAGCTCAGTTGGTAGAGCATCCCCTTGACGTGGGGAGGGTCACAGGTTCGAATCCTGTATCGCGCACTCGTAGAACACTCACGCATCATGATCATCCTCGGTATCGAAACATCCTGCGACGAGACAGCTCTCGCGCTCATAGAAACACGTCAGACCGACGGGGTATTCGAATGTCGCGTCCTTGCTTCCCTCATACATTCTCAGGCCGATCTCCATAGCCCATATGGTGGTGTATTCCCCACTCTCGCCAAGCGTGAGCACGAAAAGCACCTTGAGCCACTCCTGGACAAGCTCCTCGCCTCACAGCCTACCAAGCCCCGTATTGACGCTATAGCGGTCACCGAGGGCCCAGGCCTCGAACCTGCCCTTTGGACCGGTATCGTCTTTGCGGAGAAACTCGGAGCAGAATGGAAGGTCCCCATCATACCAGTCAACCATATGGAGGGTCACATCGTTGGGTCACTCATCGAATCTGATACACCTGGGGGAGCATGGCAAAAACTCAAGGATCTCCCCCTTCCATCTCTTGCACTTCTCATCAGCGGTGGGCACACGGAACTCGTACGCATTGATTCTCTTTTTCACTACGCTATCATCGGTGCAACCAAGGATGACGCTGTCGGCGAAGCCTTCGACAAAGTAGCTCGTCTCCTCGGTCTGCCCTATCCCGGTGGCCCTCATATATCAAAGCTTGCGGATGAAGCACGCAAAGACGGCCTCGCCTCTTCTGTCAAACTTCCCCGCCCCATGATCCACAGCAAAGATCTTCATTTCTCATTTTCAGGACTCAAAACTGCCGTCCTCTATGCTGTCCGCGATGCAGAAAAAGCAGGTATTTTTGATGATGTCTTCAAGAAGAGTTTGGCTCGAGAATTTGAAGATGCAATCGTTGAAACACTCGATACCAAGCTCCGCTCGGCGATCGAAGAGACCGGCGCTCAGTCACTCATCATAGGAGGCGGGGTCAGTGCCAACCGCATGCTCCGCGAACAATTCACGATCATTGCAACAGAGTTTGGTATACCACTGTATATGCCATCCCCACACATTTCTGGTGACAATGCCCTCATGATAGCGCTCGCTGGAGCATTGAATGGAACTCCTTCAAACAAACTTCGTGCCCACGGCACCAAGAAACTAGGTTCGTAGAAGGCAAAAGAAAACCGCACCATATGGTGCGGTTTTCTTTTTGAATCGATCTTCAGTATTACCTAAAGAGACTCTTGATGAAGTCCCAGAAGCGAGAGAGGACTGATGCCTCGCCAGCTGCCGCAACATTATCATTGTCATCCAAAACATCTGCACCGACGGTACCGAGATTCGTTGATCCATTTGATCCAACCTCTACGCCAGTCGCCTGGTCCGAGGTGCGAGCCTTGTATGCTTCGATGATAGCTCTCTCCTCAGCGGAAAGAACGACTGGTGATGCACATGCAAGAGCGTTGATCTTCTTGGTAGTCGTTATGTAGACGAAGCCAGTAGGACGTGTAGCATCCCATGGTCCGAGAATATCAGAGAGATATTTCTTCTGGAACGCTTTGACTGCGTCTTCTGTCTTCTGATCGAAGATACCATTAACAGTTACGTCAGCCTTCTGATTTGCCCTGAGGAAAATCTGGAGGTTCGTGACCTGAACTGGATTATTCGTACCGCCGAACTTGAGATAGTCGGTGATGAGCGGGCATGAGGTGGTAGCCGCGCCGAGAACTGTCGGAGTGTAGACGATCGATCCGCTAGAACCGTTGCCTGAAGACCTGTTCGATCCTGAAGGCGATCCACCGTTTCCTGGTGTACCACCGTTGCCTCCTGGTCCATTGGTATCACCCGGATTAACCGTGGTATCATCGTCGCCGTTGGTCACTGTGCCAGGTGATCCACCACCACCGTTGTTTGGTTGATTGGTTACTCCATCATCATCCCCATTGGTGACTGTACCTGATGTGCCAACATTGCCGTTGCCACCAGCTGGATTTGCATTCGAATCATCCCCGCCATTTGTAACATCGCCGGTTGTGCCCGCGTTGGTACTTGCCGCTGCAGAAGCTGTGTCATCACTGCCATTCGTGGTATCCGCCAATACGGGAGACACAAAAACGAAGGCAAAAAATGCCATAGCTGCCAAAAATACTATATTAAAGCTCTTATTCATGGGTATATTCTTAACTCTGTTACTACCTGATAATACTGTGTCAAGCTATCATACATATCAAATATTGTCAAGAAAAAAGCAGCCTTCGTGAGAAGGCTGCTGAAAGGGACTACTTGCGTTACTGGACTCTCATTCTGAGCCGGAAGTACTTCTCCGGAGTCGAGTTCGTGACGTCAAACGTCCTTCCGGTGTAAAATGTCTGCCCTTGGAGCAATTCCCAGGGCGCATTCACCAGATTAGTGGCTGACAAAAGATCATAGAGGGCGTGTACCTGACCACCATCAACCCCGATCCGAATGAGCGGATCTGTGTTATCAACTATCCAGAGGCGAGACTTAGCTGCAAAAACAGTTTGGCTTGCCACAGGATCAACAACACCCGTTCGGATCAACTCGGCCTTAAAGGTTTGATCCATTAAGGCGAACTGGGAACGAATGGATGAGTATTCTGATGGATTGCTGATAGTAATGACCGCCGTAGCGCCAAAACGTACCCACCAGTGATATTGGACAACTGAAGGTGATTGGCCCGCGTCATATACTGCATCATCACCGCCGGCGACCCATTTACCTTGAGCAGGATCGTAGGCCGACTCGCAAACCCCATTAGTGCCAAAATTGACACCTACAAAGTTTGAATTGAATGCAATTTCAACCCCGGCAGTATTCGTCCCGACGGGGAAAAATGCTGCGGGGATATTGGTGATGGTTGTTGTTATCCGACACCAGTATGCACTCACCGGCGAAGTTCCCGCCGCATGCACAACAATCCGATTACCCCACTCTCCACCCGTAGCAACATTAGTGAGCGAACTGCTCCCCATATAGCTGTGGAAATTCGTGGAGGTGGTGACTGCATCGAACCATTGCAATCCTTGCGGTTGAGCCTGCGGAATCCGATACCAAGCCGCGGGATTGTTGATGCGATCCGTTGGAACCGTACCGACACCCGCGAGTCCCGCCATCGTATTACGCTGACTTTGAGCCAGGTTCGTCGAGGCCGAAGCGCACAACGAAGAGATCAGAACCGCATCCTGCCCTACCCATGGGGCAGTGGCCGGATCGAGGTTGAGAATACCCGGAGTTTGTCCCACAAGGGATTTGAACCGAAGCGCGGAGACGACATCATCGTCACCATTCGCTACATTCATAGTAGCAGCCGACATTGAACATGCGCAGAAAAGCGCAGCCATCACAAGGATTTTTTTCATTATTTGTCTTTTGTTTTCAGAGCGACGAGCGACATGACCGACGGCCACATTGAGCCATCTTGGGGAGTCATGTCCACTCTACCGCAAAACCAGTCTGTACCCTTTATAGCAGGAAGTTGTAAAAATGTCAATGCCATGCTATATTTCATGGCGCCTGAGAACAAAGGCATTTCTTCGCCAACTCATACCGTGTGAGGCGGAGATTATAGGAGGGTCCCTGTCGGACCCTCCTTTTTACTTACCTCGAACACGATATCCCCGTGTCTCTGGCGCTCTATTTGCTATACTTATCACATATGTCAGCATCTGCTCTCTTCTATGCCCTTCTTTCGGGTATCCTCCCCGCCCTGGTTTGGCTCTGGTTCTGGCTCCGTGAGGACCGCATCCATCCCGAGCCAAAACCTCTTCTGGCAGCAGCGTTCTTCGCCGGATTCTGCGCAGTGGCGGCGGCCGTTATCGCAGAACAATATATAGCCACAGTGGTCAGTGATGCCAATCTACGCTACACACTGTGGGCAGGTGTGGAGGAAGTCTTCAAATTCATCGCCGTTGCACTCGTAGCTCTTCATACCCAGGCCAATGATGAGCCGATAGACGCTATGGCCTACTGCATCACCACTGCACTTGGATTTGCTGCGCTTGAAAATGCACTTTTCATCATGGGACCGCTCTCTGACGGTGAAATCGCCCGCGCCATCGTCACCGGGAACATGCGTTTCATCGGGGCCATGCTTGTTCACGTGGTGAGTTCAGCCGCCGTGGGTTTTGCCTTGGGATTTGTCTTCTACAAAGGCTGGCTCGCGAGGATCGTTGCTGCGATCATCGGCTTGGGTGTAGCTATATCGATCCACGCAGCTTTCAATATATCCATCGTCAACGCAGACTCTTCGGACACTCTACGCACCTTCGCTTGGATATGGGGCGCAGTAGTAGTGCTCATCATCCTCTTTGAGGAAGTCAAAGTCGTACGACCAAAACTCTGGTGATGAAAATTGGTTATCCCACCAGGGGATTGCTCCGTTCACGGGTTATACACATGATAGTAACCTTTAGTAATCTTTCCATGTGAGCGCGTTTGTCATATAATAAGAACAAATCTTTACTAAACCTTACGACACATCCTTATGTCCAAACAAAAGAGATCATTTTTCGAGAGGCTGACCGGCACCGTCCGCATGGACGATGAGGCAGAGGTGAAGCCTGTCAAAAAATCCTCCGATGAATCCTCTTCATGGGTAGATGAGGAATCTGACAAAGACGCCGAGCTCACCGTCGACGTCTACCAGACTGCAGATATGATCGTGGTCAAGGCCATGATCGCGGGCGTACGCCCCGAGGACCTCGATGTCTCTATCACTCGTGACCTCGTGACCATCCGCGGCACTCGCGAAGAGGAGCGTACCGCCAACGATGATGATTTCTTTGTGCGCGAACTCTACTGGGGATCATTCTCGCGTGCTATCCAGCTCCCTGAAGAGATCGATGTGGATGAGGCAGAGGCCGTCGAGAAGCATGGCCTTCTCATACTGAAACTTCCGAAGCTCGACAAGAAGAGACAGTCAAAATTGAAGGTCAAGACGGTATAAAAATTTCAAGAAGTAAAAAACGGCAGTCTACCAGACTGCCGTTCGCGTTTCTACTTACTTTTTCTTCTGATACGCCTCATACTTCGGGAGCCACTCGGACTTGAACATCCCGTGGATGATCTCATCCCAGTAGCGTCCATCGAAGAAGTACTCTTCACGCATGCGCCCTTCGATCTTGAAACCACAAGACCTGGCACAGGCGAGACTTCTCTCGTTAAAGGACTTAGCCATCCACTCAATTTTGCGGAGATTGAGCGTATTGAATGCATACTCTATCAGTGTCATCGAGGCATCTTTCCCAAAGCCACTGCTCTGGTATTTCTCTTCCCCGATGATGATGCCGACCGTGCCAATGCGTTCTACCCAGTTGATTCCAAGGCCGATATTGCCGATAGGAACACCCTTCACCTGAATAATCAGTGCGACGAGATCTTTCTCCTGCGAATGTATCCGATTGAGCCAATCCTGCTCATTTTTTTCATTGGCAGGCATGGTTCGTGTGACATACTTCCTGATTTCTGGATCATTGATCCACTTCACGAGATATGGGATATCCTTCTCGGAGTATGGACGGAGCGTGACTTTCCTGCCGCGCAGGAAAACCAAGTCACTGAGAGTTGGTACGGTGAGCGTCTGTTTTTTCATATGTTTGTATGTGGTTACCGATGTACTAGTACTCTAGAATCATCTCGAGACTGACTGAAGGTGCGGAAAACAAAATCCCGACTTTCACTCAGTCGGGATTGGTCTAACATTACAGAGGTAACAGATTAGACGACTCTCAACTGAAGAAAAGCGTGCATATATGCAGGCATAGAAAGGACCGCGATGGTATTACCACAGCGATACTGGTTCTTCGAGTTGTTCGTCCACTGTTTGAACATGGTATTTTTATACCATGCATATGAAAAAAGAGCAATCCCATGTATCCACAGCGGCTGCCCTTCTCCAGTCTACTTTGAGGCTATATATCCAACGTCGCGTGCTTCGCGTTCGACTGGATGAATGATTTGCGAGCAGGAACATCATCTCCCATGAGCATGTCAAAAACCTTATCAGCATCGAGAGCATCATCAACAGTCACCTGGCGAAGGATACGGCGAGCTGGGTCCATGGTCGTCTCCCAGAGCTCATCATGGTTCATTTCTCCGAGACCCTTGTAACGCTGGATGGAAATCTTTGCAACCTTCCCTTTTACCTCTTCACCTTCAGCTCCCAATTCGAGACCTTCGGGATCAGCATCTGTACCTGCGCGCTCAAGGAGTTCTGCTCGAGCAGCTGCATCCTGCTGATCAAATTCTGGTCCTGCTTGCTCGATATGTTTCTCTGCATCTTTGCCAAGCGCCTTAATCTTCTCCTCATCACTGTAAAAATAAAGAATCTCCTTACCACGCTTAACCTTATAAAGTGGTGGCTGAGCAATATAGACATACCCGCTGTCGATGAGTGGACGGAAGTAACGGTACAAAAGCGTCAAGATCAATGTACGGATGTGTGCACCGTCGACGTCAGCATCTGTTGCGAGAATGATCTTGTGATAGCGAAGCTTGGTGATATCAAACGTATCTCCGATAGCGGTACCAAAAGCGAGAACAAGGTTCTTGATCTGTTCGGAACCGAGCATACGATCGAGACGAGCTCGTTCGATGTTCAAGATTTTACCGCGCAATGGCAATATAGCCTGAGTACGACGATCTCTACCCTGCTTTGCAGTACCTCCTGCAGAATCTCCCTCTACAATGAAAAGCTCTGAGTCAGACGGATCGCTCGACTGACAGTCCGCGAGCTTGCCGGGGAGTGTCATGCCTTCGAGAGCACCCTTGCGGAGCACGCTGTCTTTGGCAGCCTTTGCAGCTTTGCGCGCCTTCATAGCAAGGATGACCTTGTTCACGATCGCACGGGCATCATCGGGATTTTCTTCCAAGAATGCAGCAAACGACTCACCGAACACAGTAGCGGTCGCACCTTGAGCTTCGGTTGAACCAAGCTTGGCCTTGGTCTGTCCCTCGAATTGAATCTCGCGAAGCTTGACCGAGACGACGGCAGTGATGCCTTCAAGAGCATCGTCACCCGTGAAGCTGTCACTCTCACCCTTCGAGAGATTGTTATTCTTGGCGTAGGTATTGAGTGTACGCGTGAGAGCGGTCTTGAAACCTGTCACATGCGTACCACCCTCAGGGTTACTGATGTTGTTGGCGAACGCCATGACGCGTCCCGAGACATCGTCGGCATACTGGAGCGCAACCTCGACAGACTCCACACCCTCTACTTTCTTATCGATATAGAAAATATTCTTGTGCAGCGGTTTGTAGGTCTGGTTGGTGAAGCGAACGAGTGAGACGAGTCCTCCCTCAAAATAGAATGTGAATGAAGGAGCATCGACTCCGGTATCACGCAGATAGAAAAGCTCATTATCCGTGCCGAAGCCCTCGATCTGGTTGCGGGCATCAATGACGCTGATGCGGAGACCACGAACGAGATACGCCTGCTGACGCATATGAGTAACCACACGATTGAAGTCGAATACAACACCTTCTTTGAAAATAGTTGGGTCTGGCTCAAACGAGACGATGGTACCGTGGAGTTTTGTGGAACCAATCTTCTTGACTGCAGCCTTGCGCTTGCCGATATTGTATTCCTGCATGTAAATGCCACCCTCCTTGTGAACGAGCACCTGCGCATAGGTCGAGAGCGCATTGACGACCGATGCACCGACGCCGTGAAGACCTCCAGAGACTTTGTAGCCGCTATCTTCTCCGCCAAATTTGCCTCCGGCATGAAGCACGGTCATAACCATCTCAAGAGCAGATATCTTGGTCTGTTTGTGCACATCAACAGGAATACCGCGGCCATTGTCTACGACGCGGACACGGTTATTTGGTAAGAGTGCTATCTCAATATCATTGGCGTGTCCACCCATCGCCTCATCGCGCGAGTTGTCGAAAATCTCAGTGATGAGGTGGTGGAGACCATCGGGACCAGTGGTACCGATATACATGCCTGGACGCTTGCGGACCGGCTCAAGACCCTCAAGAACTTGGATCGAATCAGCGCCGTAACTATCGGCTTTTTTGGTCTTTTTGGAATCTTTTTCTGAGGCCATATGAGGTGACTGTTTGAACATCAATTATAGCAGAAACGGGCTTGTCCCGCCTCTTGATTTTGCATAGGTATTGTGCTATAATTCTTGAGTAGTGCCTAGAACGATGAGCTCCTTACTGGCGTAGAGGGTTTCGGACCAGAACAGGACCGCGCTTCGAAGCATTGCGCAAGGTGTTATACTAAAACCCTCACAGGCTGCTGAAAAGTGGCCTGTTTTTATTTATCTGACTTCCCAAGAATTCCCCTTCATCTCGGCGTAAATCTTCTCCATGACCGCGTTGACCTCATCATCCGTAAGCGTTCTTTCACTGGATTGGAATATCATACGGAATGCATACGATACTTTGCCTTCTTTTTTGAAAGCGTCAAACAACGAATGTCGTGCAAGAAGCTCTACAGCGCCCGCATTGGCGATACCCTTCTGAACCGATTCCCACACGGTTTCCGCTACGACTGATTCCGGGACGAACACAGCGATATCACGAACGATGAACGGATACACTGAAAATTTCTTGTATGCATTCTTTGAAGCTGCCCTCGAGGCGAGACTGTCATACGTATCAGGTATAGTCGAGAGCGACTTGAAATGATCATCGAGCCTGATCTCCCACATAGCCATTGCTCCGTGTGACAGCACCTTCTGATCAGGAAGATCAACAACTGCCTCTACTGATTTCTTGAGGACGTCCTCACTCTTCACACCTTTGATCTTCTTCACCTGTGCAACGCCCATCGCAAGATGGGTGAATTCCCCTTCCGCAGTGAATACTTTCCCAATTTCGAATATCTTGATGGCATCCAGTCCGAGCAGTTCCGCATTTTTTACATTCAATTCGAGAGCTTTCAAAATACCGTCAGAAAGGTTGGTCCTCAAATGATTCTTATCAGAAGCGAGTGGCTTCTCTATCTCATAATCACCCTTGGGTACCAAACTATAGGTGTACACCTCAGAAAAACCGAGCTGTTCTACCAGCCTATCCTTGATCGTTTCGCTCCAGAAGAAATTCTTCTCCACCGAAGGCTTGAAACTGCTGTTTTTAGGCAATACAGGCACAATCTTGTCATATCCGTAGATTCGCCCTACTTCCTCAGGAATATCGCGCCAGGAGGCCAAATCAAGCCTATCAGAGGGTACGGTGAGGGTAAGTTCTTGATTCCTACCCTCTTCGACCAGCATATCCATCCTTGTGAGAATACTCATCATTTCCTCGCTGGAAATATCGGAGCCTAGCACTTCATTAATTTGCGCAACACTGATTGTGATCTTTCGTGGCGACGCATCGAACTTCACCAAACCATCTTTCTTTTTGAGTCCGAGAATGGTCGACACCTCGCGAGCGATCCCTTCGTATGATTTCGCGTAGCATGCACGATCAGGCAAAACTTTGATGTCCAAAATAGTATCATCACCGACTTTCTCAACACTTTCTATTTCAAAAGCATGAAATGTGAATGCATCTGCAAGAACCTCCGGGGATGGAAGCGTATCTTCGAGGTATGTCTGGAGTTTTGTGTAGGAGATTTTCATATATTTACGCGGACTTACTCTTGGACGAATTGAAATCGCGGAACCTTCTGACCCTCCACCTCTACACTATCCTCGAACATCTCCGCGGGACGGGCCCAGAGTTTCGAAACAGGGTTTTCGTACTGCGCCTCATACACCACCATCAGCTCCAGCGTCTCAGAATGTGCAGCTGTGCCAATCACTCGATAGAGCGTGCCTTTCTTGGAATGTTTGTAAATACCGGGCTTGGTCATGACTTAGAATTGATTCACGAACCTCAAATCGCCTGAATAAAGTAGCCGAATATCATCCAATCCATACTTGATCATGATCAGACGGTCGATACCTCCTCCGAAAGCGAAGCCGGAATACTTCTCAGGATCGATACCAGCAGTTCGCAACACATTCTCGTGGCCCGGACCCGCACCCATAACTTCTAGCCAGCGACCCTTGTAGAAAATATCTACTTCCACACCCGGCTCAACGAATGGAAAGTAGCTCGGACGGAAGCGCATTTGGACATCATCACCAAAAAGTTTCTTGAAAAAGTACTCGAGCGTACCCTTGAGCTCAGCGAGTGACACTTTCTCGTCTATATAGAGACCTTCGACCTGATGGAACTGTGCCTCATGAGTCGCATCGGTCGCTTCATTGCGATATACCTTACCAGGTACAATGATCTTGAACGGAGGCTGGTGTGCCTGCATATAGCGAATCTGTACCGGTGACGTATGCGTGCGGAGAACCAGCTTGTCAGCCGGTGTCTTGCCCTTACCAAGCGCATTCACCCAGAAAGTATCTTGCATCCCTCGCGCTGGATGCCCCGCAGGAATATTCAGCGCATCAAAATTGTAGAACTCTGTCTCGAGCTCTGGTCCAAGCGCCACCTCAAAACCAATCGTTTCGAAGATCGACTGGATCTCCCTGATCATCTGGGTCATCGGATGGAGATGACCCTTGGGTACTGAGGTCTCTTGATTCATTACCGCTAACTGTAGCAAAAAAGGCTCAAATATGAAATACTTTCCTTAATGGACTCTCTCCGTGATATAGCAACCCTCAGCATCCTTTTCCTGTCCCTCTATTTCGAGGTTTTCTTGCTCATAACCTATATCGAGCGCCGCAAAACCCTCCAAGGCCGCAAGACGGTCGCTGCACCCGCCTATGCAGGTCTCCCCGCAGTAACTATCGTTGTTCCTTGTTATAACGAGGAGAAGACGGCTGCCAAAACCATCCACTCCTTGCTCGCACTCGACTATCCTGCCGACAAGCTCAAGATCGTTGCAATCAATGACGGATCTACCGACGGTACCGCCGCCATGCTCCAGACATTCGCGAGTAACCCCCAGATTCAGATCATCCACAAAGAGAATGGTGGCAAGCATACTGCTCTCAATCTCGCGATCGCACAGGCGACTACGCCATTCATAGGCTGTCTCGATGCCGACTCATACGCGGCACCTGATGCACTTACCCGACTCATGAAGCGCTTCGAGGACTCGAATATTATGGCAGTCGTTCCTTCCCTTCATATTTACAACGCTGAGACCATCATCCAAAAGCTCCAGAAAGTCGAGTACCTTGTCGGTGTCTTCATCCGCAGCATACTGGCTGAGCTCAACGCACTCTATGTGACCCCCGGACCATTCTCGATATTCCGCACGGCAGTATTCGCAGAAATTGGTCCCTACCGCCAGGCCCACAACACCGAAGACATGGAGATGGCGCTCCGCATGCAATCGCATGGTATGAGGATCGCCAGTGCCCACGATGCCGTAGTCTATACGTCCTCTCCACGCACGATACCCAAACTCTACAAACAGCGCGTACGCTGGACCTCGGGCTTCCTGCACAATGCTCGTGACTATCGCTCCATGCTCTTCAGGCCATCCACCGGACATATCGGCGGATTCGTCCTCCCATTTATGCTGGTATCAACCGCGTGCGTATTTTTTATTGTAGCAACGCTTATATATGATTTGATATCTTCCACTCACGAGACCTATGTGCGTTTCGATGCGCTCGGTTTGCGCGCGCTAGAGCTGTCATGGCCTACCTTCAACTGGTTCTATATGCGCACCGGTCCGATCCTGCTCATCGGCACAATCATGATCATCACCATCTTTGCATTTATCTTCATCGGTTCAAAGCTTTCCAAGGGCAACAAGCCCAAGCTGACCGATATCGCTTGTTACACTTTCTTGTACTCATTCATCGCCCCATTTTGGGTCATCAGATCTGTAGCCAACGTCGCACTGAGCAAACAGGCTAGTTGGAGGTAGTATATAAAAACGCTCACCCGTGAAGGTGAGCGCTGTGACAAAATCATTGAGTCGTAGTTGGTGCAATGCTGCGTGCGATGATTAAGCCTACGATCATGATGATCCAATAGATTATCGAAACCCCGGGGAGCAGCCTGCCATTCAAAGTTGGCTTCTCGCCGTAGTACGCTAATCCGCTCACCAGCATGTAGAATGCACAGATGACGAAGCTCACTTGGTAGGGATTCTTGAATGAGTCGATAATCTGGGGAATACCAGCGATCATGCAAGCTACCGTGTTCGTGATAACAGAAGGCTTGAAGTCTTGTTTCTTGTCCCGGCGAGCTACATGCTCGCACCAGAGCCAGATACAAACACACACGCCGGTCAGCGCAACTATGAGCCATTCGAAGCTTCCGAAGGACGCTTTGCCGAGCTTGCGGTATGCGTAGAAGCCGATAAGAAAATCCGAAGCAACGTAGCCGATCATCATCGTATGTCCTCCTTTTTTATCGCGGAGCAACACGAGGACACAAACCAATGAGAGAAGTGACCAGAGAAAGTAGCTCGCTGGATTGAAAACATCTCCCTGGCTAATCCTCCACATGACGGGAATACAGATAAGCAAGGCGCCAATGCCGCTCAGCTTCACACACAAATCTTTCATAGATCTAAAATACCTTTCAGGCGGTATTATATCATAATATATAAATATGTCAATATATGGAGCTTCCCCATACCTTCATGATCTTCTGATATTTACAATCACTCTCAAATAGTCTACTGTTCCATTATGAAACAAGACTGGAAGAAATACGCACTGGCATTTGTCATCACTGCCGCCATATTCACGACAGCCATATTGATCAGTTCCAAGCTCAATGATGGCCGTCTCAACGAACTGCGGGCGTTGCAAGATTCCGTGTCCATCAATATCCTTTCTTCTGAAACGCAGTTCAATCTCCTCAAGGAAGCTGCCTGTGACGATCTTTTCAGCTCATCTCTCGGTCAGGAGCTCGGCAATCTTGCAGACCGACTCTCCTATATGGAATCCGTAGGTCGTGGCAATGATGATGAAGTAGTGACACTCAAACGCTATTATTCCCTCCTACAAATCAAGGACTACCTCCTCATCACCGGCGCAGCAAGTAAGTGCGCCAAACGCCCGCTTACCATCCTCTATTTCTACCGCGCAGATTGCCCTGATTGTGCCAAGCAGGGTCAGGTACTCACCTATATCCGTCAGCACAGCCCGGAAAATATCCGCATCTATTCGTTCGACTATGATCTCGATGTCTCTGCACTCAAAACGCTCGCCAACATCAATAAGGTCAAGGAGCCTTTTCCCGCGCTCATCATCAAAGGAAAAACATATAGCGGGTTCAAGTCCATCGAAGATATGGAAGCACTCGTACCAGAACTCGTAGCGACGAGCACAGCGAAAATAGCAACTTCGACAGCAGCGAAGAAGTAGCTTGGTCTTGGAAACTAACGTCGTCTCGAAATTCGGAGCCACCTCCCAGGCTTGAACTGGGGACCTTCGCTTTACAAAAGCGTTGCTCTACCAACTGAGCTAAGGTGGCGCATGCCAGCAAATTACAGGCTAAACTGTACCAATTCTAACGAGCTTTTGCAAAACTACTTGTCCGAAATCCTGCGGAGATAGAATGATGCCCCCTCCTTCTTGATCTCGCCGCGGCCGCGGACAGCATCCATCATACGCTTGCCATGAGGATTGGCGAGGAACTGTGCCTTAATTTCTACATACACCTTACGGATATGCACAAGCACATGGAAAGCAATCCATTGTCCGAGGGCGATGAAGGTGTGTCTATTGATGTATGAAAAGAATTTTCCAACTGTGCCAAACAGTACATGGAAAAAATTATCCGTTCCTCTGCCGAGACGCGATACCAAACTCGGCTTCCCCGTCTTCACCTCCCTACGCTTCAACAGGAGCATCAGTATGATGCCTACAAACGAAGCATAAAATATGGAGATGAGGGTATACATTAGTTCTCGAGGACCTTGAACCTCTTGAATCGAATGACTGCAGTCTTCTCTCCGAATTTCTGAACAGCGGCATCGATGAGTCCTTGGATAGTGATTTCGGAATTCTTGATGAATGGCTGGCTGAGAAGAACCATTTCTGAGAAATATGTATCAAGCTTACCTTGAAGAATCTTGTCTTTCATAGCTGCAGGCTTATCCTTGACCTCGGCCTCAAAGACTTCACGAGCAGTCTTCATATCCTCTTCCTTAACATCATCTTTGCTGATGAATTTTGGATTGGTTGCTGTGACATGCATAGCAATATCACGAGCGAGTGCTTTGAACTCATCGTTATTGGATACGAAATCAGTTTCGCAGTTGAGCTCGACAATGGCGCCAACACTACCGTTGGCATGGATATACGCCTGAACGGTACCTGAGCCAAACGTACGATCACCCTTCTTCGCAGCAAGCTCACCGCTCTTCTTACGGAGGATGACAAGCGCCTTGTCCATATCACCACCAGCCTCTTCGAGAGCCTTCTTGCACTGCATGACCGATATACCGGTCTGATCGCGGAGTGTTTTGACTTGGTCTGTAGTGATTGTTGACATAGTTTTGCTTTGATTAGGAGTGTCTGATGGAGGAACAGCGAGCTTTTTTGATAATTCCACCTGCTTTTCTTTCAATAGTGAAACTTCGGAGGGGCCGGGCGGCTTCTTCGATAGGTCATCCGTGTCTGATTTCCAAAAGAAGAATGGGCTGAGCATTATGCTACTTTGGCTCCCTGATATGCCTTGACTGCCTCATCCACAAAGAATTGGATGCTGCTCTTGGATGTATCGTTTCCGATGATCGGATGGGTAACCTCTGTTATATTACAATCGGATCCCGCGAGTGCAATGACTGGAACTCCCATATCGAGAGCCTCCTTGAGGGCATTCTTCTCGCGACGAGGATCGATCATGAATATAGCGTCAGGGGCTTTCTTGAGAGAGATGATGCCGAGGAACATCTTCTCGAGCGACGCAATCTCTTTGTCGATGAGCATACGCTCACGCTTGGTGTACTTGGCGAGCTCACCCTTTTCACGATCGGAGACGAGCTTCTCATAGCGATCGATACGCTTCCTGATCTGTCCAAAGTTGGAAAGCGTTCCACCAATCCAGCGTCCATCGACAAATGGCATGTTGAGCGACTGCGCAGCGTTCTTGATGGTCATCGATGCTTCTTTCTTACCACCTACAAAGAGAATGGTCTTACCTTCTTTGGCAAGAGCTGCAACAACTGCCATAGCCTTCTCGAGTGATTCGGTTGTCTTCTCCAAATCGAAAATATCGGTGGAATTCTTCGTACCGAAAATATACGGAGCAATGGTTGGATGTCTGCGCGAACGTCCGAGACCGAAGTGGGCGCCGGCGGTGAACATAGTTTCGATGTTTTTCTTGATTTGCATTGTAGGGTCTAAATTACCAGAATTGTGGCTTAAAGTCAACGTTTTAATATTCTCTCATCGATACCTGCGCATCAACCTTCTTGAGGAGGTCGAGGACCACTGAAACGACGATGAGGAGTGCTGTACCACCGATAGCCAGCGACTGGTTGGCAGTGAACGCCTGCATAACAAGCGGCAGAACAGCGATGATACCGAGGAAGAGCGCGCCGACAAGTGTGATGCGAGTCACAATAGATGCGAGATGATCACGGGTGTGGTCACCAGGACGCACACCAGGAATGAAGGCGCCCGAACGCTGGAGGTTCTCTGAGATCTGCTTTGGATCGAAGGTAACAGCCGTATAGAAGTACGTGAATGCTACGACAAGAACGAAGTAGAATCCTCCGTAGACCCAAGGGTTATTGAAGAAGAGGGTGAACGACGATGCCCAGCTCGCGATGGTCGCATTGGAAACATTGGACAAGAAATTCGATATAATCTGAGGGAACAAGAGAATAGAGAGTGCAAAAATGATCGGAATAACACCTGCCTGGTTGAGGCGGAGCGGAAGATATGTTGATGCGCCACCGTATACCTTATTACCCCTCACCTGTTTTGCATAGGTGACCGGAACCGAGCGCTCTGCTTCGGTGACGAAGACGACGCCAGCGATGACCACGAGTGCAATCACCACAGCAGCGATATAGACAGGGATATTCGCGGCATCATAGCTCGCAATGAACTGCTGAGCATTGCTTGGGAGTGCAGATACGATACCAGCGAAGATGATGAGTGATACGCCATTGCCGATACCAAACTCAGATATGAGCTCACCAATCCACATAAGGAGGACTGATCCGGCTGTTATAGCAACAACATTGAGCGCGAAGGAGAAACCACCGAGACTTGGCAAGACATTCTGTGATTGAAGGAGTGAGAGAAATCCGATCGACGAGATGATGGCAAGTGGTACCGACAAAAGACGGGAGTAGTTCGAGAGCTTCATACGTCCTGCATCCCCTTCGTCATGCATGAGAGCCTTCCACTTGGGGAACATCATGGTGAGAAGCTGAATGACGATCGTAGCGGTGATAAACGGACCGACACCAAGCATCATAATCGAAAGGTTTGAGAGGCCTCCTCCCGAGAATATATTCAAAAATCCAAAAAATTGGCTTGAGCCAAGAAGCTGTGCAAGATTATCAGCGTTGACTCCCGGTATCGGAATAGTTGCCAATGCACGGAAGAGGACGAGGGCCAACACGGTGAATCCGACCCTCTTCCTGAGGATCGGATCCTTGAGCGCTACGAATATTTTTTCTGAAATGTTTTTCATGATTTGATGGTGTTGTATGTTCCCCAGTATATCTCAAATCGACGGCCCGCGTCCAAACCTTTGTTACTCAGCTTTCTTGGCAGGCTTTCCACTAGCGGATGCGTCTTTCTTTGCCGGCTTTTCCTTGGCAGGAGCTTTTTCTGCCTTTTCTTTAGCTGGGGCAGCTTTCTTGGCAGGCTTCACATCCTTCACCGGAGCAGTATTCACATCGCTTGGAGATGAAGGACCCTTGTTCTTAGAAATGACACGCGAAGCAAGTGCAGTGACCGAACCTCCCGCTTTCTCTATCTTAACCTTTGCAGATTCGGAAACAGCACAACCAGAAACCTTGAACGCTTTGGTGACATCACCATCGCCAAGGATCTTGATATTCGGAATGTTACCTGACCATGTAGAAACAATACCCTTCTCAACCAAGATGGTTGGGGTGATCGCTTCGTTTGCTGAAAATGCACCCTCAAGGATAGCAAGGTTAACGACGAAGTTCTGATCCGTAACCGGCTTGTTCTGATTGACTCCACGTCCACGAAGCTTTGGGAGCTTCTTGATGATATCGCGCCATTCTGGGCGGCGCTTGTTACCAGCGCGCGCGGACTGACCTTTGCCACCACGACCTGCAGTCTTACCACGCTTGCCGCCACGAGCGACAATCATGCGCTTCATGTTAGGGGTATTTCGTTTGAGTTGATGGAATTGCATGATAGTTTTCTTCCTTACTTTGGATTAACGAGAGATGCACGAGATACCTTGCTGAGCTTCCTGAGCGCCTCGATCGCTACCTTGGCATTGTTGAGGCGGTTCTTGCTACCTGAAAGGAATTTTGCGCACACATCTTTGATGCCTGCAAGCTCAATGACTGCACGAGCCGAGCTTCCTGCGACGACACCGCGTCCGCGAGCTGGGAATATCATGATGCGAGCGCTCGCGTATTTTGCTTCAACAGCGTGAGGAATGGTCATCTGTGCTGAAAGAGGTACTTTGATGAGATTTTTCTTGGCCTCGCGAGTAGCCTTCTCTACCGCTGATGCGGTGTCGATGCTCTTACCCAAACCGACACCAACACGACCCTTCTTGTCGCCCGCAACAACGGCAACGCTGAAATTCATGCGGCGTCCTCCAGAGGTCACACGGGTAACGCGACGGATATCGATGATCTTGGAATCAAACTCTGGCTTAACACGCTCGCGAGGTTCACCGCGGTTACCTCCGCGCTGACCAGGACGGCTTCCCTGAGGACCTCCGCTCGATGGACCACGACGAGGAGCATCTCCACGCATACGGCGTCCTGGAGTTATCTTGTTGGCGACTGCGCCAGCAGCAACCGGATCGGCAGCCAATACAGCAGCATCGACGCCGGTGGCAGGAACCTTCACCTCGGCTGATTCGTTATTGATCTGTATGTCTTTTGCAGTCATGGTTTTGATTAAAATGATTGGAATTAGAATTCGAGTCCTCCTTCGCGAGCAGCATCGGCGACCATCTTGATCTTACCGGTATAGATATACCCGCCGCGGTCAAAGACTACCTTTGAAATCTTAGCTGTCTTTGCCTTCTTGGCAATCTCTACACCAACCTCCTTGGCGCGCTCGACTGGAGTCTTGGCTTTGGAAGCACGTGAATCAAATGAGGCGAGCGTATGACCCTTGGTATCATCGATGATCTGAGCATAGATATATTTGTGCGACTTGAATACAGCCAAGCGTGGTCGCTCTGTAGTACCAGAGATCTTGGCGCGGATGCGAGACTTGCGTCGTGCGAATATAGCCTGTTTTTTCTGTAGTGTATTCATGTGTTTTATGCAGCCTTCTTACCCTGCTTCCTGCGGATGACCTCATCAGAATAGCGGATACCCTTACCGAGATATGGCTCCGGCTTCTTGAGAGCTCTAACAACAGCAGCGAACTGACCTACCTTCTCGCAATCAATACCTGAAACGGTGATGGTATTCTTCTCGGATGTAACCTTGAGATCTGCAGGAATCGGCATGTTGATCGGATGAGAAAAACCGAGGGCGAGGGCGAGTGTTGTGCCCTTGATGTCTGCTTTGAAACCGATACCTTCGACAACAAGTTTCTTCTCATACGCCTTGTTGACGCCGGCAATCATATTCTTGATGTGAGATGCGTATGTACCCCAGAGCGCGCGTGACTGGAGGGAGGTCACATTTGGAGTCAAAGTGATGGCTCCGTTCTCAATAACGACGTTGATATACGGACGGAACGTCTTGCTCAGCGTGCCAAGAGGTCCCTTGATCGTCATGACGCCGCCTGAAAACGAAGCTTCAGTCTTCGGAGGGATGGTAATAGGTTTTTTTGCAATGCGTGACATATAGTTATTGAAATTACCAGATCTTGAAGAGAACTTCTCCACCGACCTTGAGCTTCTTGGCCTCCATATCGATCATTATGCCCTTCGGAGTCGAAAGGAATGTGTTTCCGAAGCCGCTGCGGAAGACGCGGATGTCGCTCGCCTTCTGATAGATACGGCGGGACGACTTGGAGATGCGCTCAACACCGTGAATGCGAGGCTCTCCTGAGAAATAAACAATACCGAGCTTGATCTCGTGTGTATCCTTGTTCTTCTCCACACTGGTGAGATATCCGCTCTTCTTGAGAGCGTGTGCAATATTCTCAGCGAGTTTGGACTGCGAAACGAGCACCGATGGCTTCTTCGCATCGCTCGCGTTCTTGAGGCGTATGATGAAGTCTGAGATAGAGTCGGTTACCATGATGATTTCTTTATGCCTGGAATAACACCGTCATTGGCGAATTCACGGAAACAGATACGACACAGATCGAAATCCCTCATATAGCCATGCTTGCGGCCGCAACGGAAACAACGACGAACGACGCGCGACTTGAATTTCGGCTTCTTTTGGGATCGTACGATAACTGATGTTTTTGCCATATCTTGATTTTTCTCAAAAAAAGTAGGACTGGTCAGCTATTCCTTCCGCCAGATGGCAGAGAGATATGCTTCCAATCATCATTTTTTACGGAAAACCTTTATTTACTAAGGTAGAAGCATACTAACAAATGGGTCCCTGGAAGTCAACATGTTACGCCACATATGTTCAAAGTGTGTTTGGTTGCTCGAAAACCATGGACAAAAAGACCGCGATGTTACCCCGAACATCGCGGTCAACCCCAACCACTAGCCCGATTCACCGGAGCGTACACGCTCCAAAAATCCAGGTTCCGTCTCACATACCGTATCGTTCCCGTCCAGCATCGGGAAGCTGGGCGATTCCGCACGCTCTACGCGTCGCACTGCAAACGGCCGAATGCGGATCAAAGGGGTGCGAGCACCCATCGATCCAGCTTCACGAGAAGTACTTGCCGATCGAGTCGGCGTACTACTGGTAAAACCGGCTGCGAATACCAAACGAAGCATCGTATTTGGATGTGTGTGCATACGTTTTCTTTGTTGATTGTGAAACCGTCTACATGAAATGCTATACCCGTCAGACCTTTATTGCAAGGCGAGTTATGCACTGCTTGTCCCAAGAAAAATATCGAATCAGCTACTCATCCCTGTCAAATCTCATTCTATCTCGACCTGAGTCATCTCTTCGGATGTCCCGCGAGTTCTTTGCTTTTTCTTCTCTATCTTTTGTGTCATTACTAGGTCTCTTCAATTCTTCACTCCTAATCTCTTTTTCAAGCCTCTGCTTTGCTTTCTCATATATCTCTGCTTCTTTCTTTTGCCTTTTAGTCTCGATAGACTCGCGGCTTGAAGAGGCGACCTCAGTCTTTCTTGCTGAAGTGGATATTTTTGCAGAACGTGTATCGGATTTTTCGGTTACTACTGGAGATTCTAGTTCTATAGAAGAAGCGGTATCTATCTTAGCGGCGACAATAACGTTGTCATCACCTCTATTTGCAGAAACAGAAATATCCTCGGTATCAGGCGCAGGAGCTGCCGACATACTCATCAGGGTTTGAGCTGCCGCATCTTCAACGGCGTGGACCGCAAGCATCACTCCCCTGGCTTTATTGCTCACATCGAACCTCTGCGCTTCTGTCCGAGCCTTGTCGACGATACGAGAAATATTGGAAGATACGTTTTCAGCCCTCTTGTTGATACCAATAGTGGAAAGAACTCGAGCATGTGCATTCATGCTTGCTTCAACCGCAATATTCGTGTCCTCGGCCTTCTCAGGCGACATCTCGTCCATCTCTTCTATATTCTTGGCCACATCAGCAACGTGGCGATCGAGGAGGACCGTGAGCTCTGTAACCTTGGACTCATCAAGATCACCGCGAGCAGCGAGTGTCTCAGCTTCTTCAAAACGACTCTGGACGAAGCTCGTGTGTATCTCTGCCTTCTTGACAGGGTCGACCACGAGAGCGATGCGAATCGGTTCAGCCACTTGAACCTTGAGCGCGTAGAGAGCATCACCCGGCAAGGCTCCCTGAGCGGCGAGCACCACCGAATTGCCGCTTACCGCCACGATAAGGATGGCTGCGACCACTGAAGCGAGTTTATGAGTCTGAATCCAGGAACTGAATGAATACACAGTCCATGGGCTACGGACACCCAAACGTGCTCCTGTAATACGCGTCAAAACTGCCTGCTTTTCAGCGGGTGTCATATATATTGACTGTATGTTTTGGATTGCTTTTTTGAATTCTTCGTTCTTCATGGTGTGTTTGCCCTCGTCTGCGTCGTATTTCTGTCATCTCCCTCCTGTATATCGTACCCCGTCAATGTTCTTAATTTTTCTAGCCCTCTTGTAATACGCACCGAAGTGGCATTGGTGGATATACCTATAATCTCCGCTATCTCAGGAGGAGAGA
>ERZ1292625.1003-Hain-H41-01um-R1-1003-length-37354-cov-28_pt1 | contig 37354 bp, 38 predicted proteins | sample MGYA00564400_ERZ1292625 | MGnify/ENA primary metagenome ERZ1292625 (study PRJEB36523, sample SAMEA6512639) | groundwater metagenome | collected 2019-01-08 | study: AquaDiva: Metagenomics assemblies of 32 groundwater samples
AGTTCGGAGCCTCGATGGCTTTTTTATGTCACGAGTCGTGAATTATCCGGGCTAGCAGCGCTTGACCAGAGCCTCCGAACTGGCTGAGAATGTGTTTGAGCGAAGATTTGCAATTCAGGTCGGTCCAGCTAGGCATTGTTAGGTTTTGACACAAGAACACAGGGAACATGAAGATCGCCATTATCGGAGCCTCGGCTGGTATTGGGCTTGAGGTCACGCGTCTTGCATTACAGCATGGGCATGAGGTTGCTACCTTATCGCGCCGGGTTGTTCCGCTTCCAGGCCACCCCAAACTGCGAAGGGTGCAGGGCAGTGCGACAAACCCAAACGATGTAAAAGCCGCAGTGGAGGGGGCTGATGCTGTCCTTGTGACCCTTGGCGTGAAGAGCCCCTTCGCCACGACGCTGTTCTCCGACTCTGCACGCATCCTGTTGCAAACGATTCGAGAGATGGGCTCCTCTCCAACACTCATCGTGCTCACTGGTTTCGGCGCCGGCGACAGCTGGGGCTACAACTCGATCCCCATGAAGGTTCTCTTCACGCTGTTTCTCAAGAGAGCCTATGTGGACAAAAGTGAGCAGGAGCGGCTGATTGCCAGCGGATATTCGCGCTGGGCAATGGTGCGCCCGGGCCGCTTAACGAGCGGCGCAATGACTGGCCACTATCGCGTATTGGACAACCTTGTGGAAGGCATGCGCGTGGGGGCTATTTCCCGCGCTGATGTGGCGCACTTCATGGTGGCGCAGGCGGAAAACCCTACCTACCTCGGCAAATACCCGGCGCTTACTTACTGAGACTGATGTGCCGGCTCTCGTCTCGGAACGACCCGCCCTTCTTCCAAGTCCTGCACATCCGACCAGGCGGTGAGGTCGGTGCGCGAGGGATCGATGGCGGCCAGGTATTTGTTGAATCGAGCCGCACTTTCCGGAGAACTTGGTCCGCGTGCCAACAGCTGCTGATTCCATTCTTCCAATTCAGCTGGCTGATGTGGTTGTGCCGTTTTCCCAAGCCACTTGGCGACTTCTTCATCGGTCGAATTGGCCTTCACTGCAGCTGTGAACTGCTCGCTGGTAATTCCTGCGAACTCCATCAGCCGTTCGTCCATGGGACAAGGGTAGATATATTCCCCCTCTGTTCCGGCAAGCACGGCCCGGCACTTGTCGATCATACGGGCGAGGTGGGCATAGCCTGCCAGGCTGAATTTCATGCTGCGAGGAAAGTCTTTGCGTAAGTCCATCGCTAGAGCAACTTGTGGTTGGTGAAGGTCAGGCTCTTCACGATGACCTGGCCATCTTCGTAGGTGATAATCCGCCTGGTCGCTGGAAGGTCTGAGGAGCCGACGCGGAGATGGGTGTCGGTGAAGCTTTCTACGTTGGTCAGTTTGCCGTCGGTTGGCGAATAGTAATAGACCGTGTACTTGGTCGTGAGATTTTTCTGGTCCTGTGTGATCGCGCTCTCCTCAACGTTGATCGTAAAGGCGAAGGGGTTCATGCCAGGATGGGCCATCTTCCGGTTGATCTGGGTGATGCGGTTGTCCTTGACCCGGTAGAAGGAATTGGAGCCATGGATGTTCAGTTTGGTGCCGAACGGGTGACCGTCTTCCTCCATCGTGAGCGAGTATTTCCCATCAGACTCCTCAAAGCTCCGTGGTCCACGATGGACTGCGATCATGCCCAATTGCTCTTGCACCCACTTTTGGATGTCGCCATCGCCTAGTTGAACGGATACCTCGCGGGGACCCTTGACGATGACGGGGCTGCTGGTTTCTTTTCCGTTCACATTCACGGTGAGGTCAGCCGTAAACCCCGTAAAGTCTTTTGGCCACCGTGCGGTCCTTTCGAAGGCTCTGCGTAGGAGATCGCGCGCTTGAGGGTCATCGGAGACAGTCGAAGATTCTGGTGTATGTTCCATCATGGATCTCCTCTTAGAAAAAATATGAGACGTCTATACTTATACCGGTGCTTTGTCATGCCACTCAAGAGTGAAATGCACAAGCCTGCGGCCTCTTTCTGTTATGAGAGCTATGGGGTGATGCCTTCCACGGTGCACAATATTCGATATTCCCCAAAACGTCATAATTCTGATATACTTCGGCAATTTTTCAGGCTGGCTGGGGTAGGTATTAGACCACAGCAGCCCCGATCAGTCGGTCAGCCTGTGTTGAGGAAGGATGGGCATGGAACGACGAGCTGCTTCGCATACCGAAGAAGAAGAGATGAATCAACGCCGCAAGCTCTTGAATGCGGCGAGACGAGGCGACACGAAAGCCATCAGCAAGCTGTTTGAGCTGTATCAAGTCCGCGTGCTCAGCGGAGACCAATTGGTGAAGGTCAACCGCACCTCCGCGTACATGACTCCCGTGAAGCATTCGCAGAGCAGCAAGTCCAAGGCGTCGGAGAAAAAGGATAAATCAAGCGCGTCAAAGGCTGTGAAGAAATCGGGCGAGGCTTCTAAGCCGGTTGCCACAAAGGCGCCGATAAGCTCAAACAAGAAATCGGCCAAGAGCACGTCTAAACGGAAGTAAGCAGACCTGGAGATTACTGCACAGCCACTCTGAGCCCACCCCCTGCAAGTTTTGCTGCAATATCATCCGCCTGTTCCGTCGATCCGGTGAAGACGATGGCTTCTCCTTCATGATCGATCCGATAGGCCAATTCAAATGCTTTGGTTGAGGTCATTGCGGGAATAAACCGGCAAAATAGCTCGATCACTTGTTGGTAGGTGTGACAGTCGCAGTTGTAGGCGACGACACGAGACTCAAATCCGGTTCCCGAACCGACTTGTACGTCTTCGGTGATGTCGGGAATCGTCTGTGGTATGGCAGGTGTCGGCATGGAGCGGAGTTTCTAGCAGGCCTGGAAGATACAGTTCAACTCTGGGTCGCTGGGCCTCATGCAGGGGCTTAGGCTTTATCCATATCAATCACTTCGGTTGCATCCCATAAGTTTTTCAGCTCAGCATCAGCCAAATCCTTTTCACGATCCGCTTCTGTTTCTTCTCCGAAGCTTTTTCGTGGGGGTGTCGCTGTGGCGCCCGTGAACCTGTCCTCAGCCACCGAGGCGGTGGTTGTCTGGGGGCGCCGCCGTTTTTTCGACGGATCCATATTCACCGGCATGAGATTCCTCCGAATAGCTCCAGTAGTCTTCTCTAATTGCGACCGTCTTGTCAATCAGGGGTAGAGACTCAAGAGCTGGAAAGAGGGTGAGTATCACGGCCGTGCAGTTATGTTCGATGTACCTATTTCCATGGCCCACTTAGAACAGTTGCTCCGCTACCGTATCAGCGTAGCGCCGTCCTAAGGAAGTCAGTCGTACTCGATCGCGATCGGCATCGAGCAGGCCTTTCGCGACAAGTTCGTCGATCTGATGATCTCGTTCCGCAGCCGTGATGGTCTTTCGAGGGACCCCACGAAGAAGGCGCAGGCCAAATACAAGGGCATCTCGCTGGCGCTCGGATGCCGAGAGGATTGTCCGGTCGGTCATCGGCAGATGATTGTCGTTCAAGCATGCCGTATAGGCCTCGAGATCTGCAATATTTCCAAACCGGATTCCATGGAGATAGGACTGTGCGCTTGGGCCGAGTCCAAGATACTCGCCACCGGTCCAGTAGAGAAGGTTATGGCGACAAGCATAGTCGGGTTTGGCATAGTTGGAAATTTCGTAGCGGGAAAATCCTGCGTTGGCAAGAAAATGCTCTGCTGCGGATTCCATGTCAAGCTGAAGCATGTCGTCAGGTGGCAGGACAAGATTCCGAGCGATGTCCTGGGCAAGCCTGGTTCCCTCCTCAATGGTGAGGGCATAACAGGAAATATGCGATGGAGTCAGCGTCATGAGCGATTCCAAGGTGTGTATCCACCCCTGCAATGATTGGCCTGGGAGCCCATACATCAGATCGAGGTTGATATTTTTGAATCCGGCACGGTGCGCAGCCTGAACCGCGGCCGCCGTATCCTGCACTTGTCCAAACCGGCCAATGGAGGCGAAATCCTTGTCCGTCATGGATTCCGCTCCAAAGCTGATCCGATTAAATCCGGCATCAGCCAAGACTGTGAGATCTCCTTCTGTGACGGAAGAGGGGTGTGCCTCCACCGTGATCTCTGTCGTGGGGTTGGTCGGCCAGGTCTCTCGAATCAGGGTCAGAAGCGTGGCCAGCTGATTGGCTGGGAGGGACGTCGGTGTTCCGCCACCGAAGTAGATGCTCTGCAGGGCGCGGCCATTCAGGGAGTCTTGCCGGCGGTGGAGTGCAATTTCTTGGATGAGGGCGGAGTGAAACCGTGCCATCGGATCTGGTCGAGCAATTTCGAGGTAGAAGGCGCAAAAGTGGCAACGGCGGTGGCAAAAGGGGATATGAACATACAGACCGAGGTTGTTGTCCGAAGGACTCATCGTTTCAGCGAGATGGGAAGAGGTCGTGAGAAATCCTTGGCCAATACGATTTCGATTTCATCCGCTGGTGATACGCCTCGGTTGCGGATGTGTGATGTCCAACCGTCGTGCTTGCGGAGCGACTCAAAGACGGATTTAAGTAGTTGCGGTTTGATCCGGGCTTCCCATTCCTGTAGCCAATTGCGTTCATCTTCGTCTCCGGTATAGTCCTCCGGAAACGAGGCTTCCAGGGTGAAGCGAAGCGCAAACGTTTTGTCTTCCTGGTACATATGTTCCCTGTCGTTGCGATTCAGTCTCGGGTGATTTTATAATGGTCTCAGTAAACGAAGGAGTCCTCAGCTATGCCTATCTTCGAATATGTGTGCGGTGAATGCAATCACCGTTTTGAGCTGCTGATCCAGGGATCAGCAGAGGCTGCTTGTCCCCAATGCAAGACGAGCAAGGTTGATAAACAGTTTTCTGCCTTTGGAGTCGGGGGCACGACCAGCTGGCCGTCCTCAGTCAGCCCCGGCGAGTGCGGCAGCTGCGGCGATCCCCGCGGGCCTGGCGCCTGTTCGATGAATTGAAGAGCCGATGGCCACGCCAGATGAACAGGCGATGCAACACGCGATTTCGAGCATCGCTCAATCCGATCCGCTGATCAAGCTGCTGCAGCAAGTGCGATTAGGCCGCATGAAGCCAACGGATGCGGGCTTGCGCGCCGTGACGGAATCTTGGCTCGGTACCTATGAAAAGGCTTTGGCCACGGATGGTCTGACTCATTCCGATCTGCGCCGGCTCAATCCAACTCCCCGGATGGCGGTCCTGATCGATGCTGGAGTACTCACCGACGATCATCAGGGCGTGATCTCTTTGAAGGACTCGTTTAATCGACTGCTGAGTCATGCTGGTAGTGAGTAGATCTTTCACAGGTCTGCTGTCTTTTCTCCTCCTCTCAGGTCTGCTTCTTGTACCGTCTCCAATCCGATCGGAAGATGCAACCGGACTTCGCCAGCTGAGAACCATTCCACTGACCAAACTTGATTCTCTTCTTCCCCCTGGGACACATGTTCTGATTGAGCGGAGCACCATCGAAGCGTTTCTTGTGGCTCTGGAGGGGGTGCCTCCCAATTGGGCCACAGTCTATGGCCAGGGTCACCATGATCCGGGACATGATGAGCGGCTCTTTAACCTGAATCGCGAGCGGGATGTCGCACGCGAGGGGAATCCTGTTCTGAATTGGCATATGGCATTCATCTGGCCTGGAGAATTGTCGCAATTCGATCCCGACACCAAGAGCTATACGGTGGCGGTCGGACCAGCGTTCAATGCAACAGGTTGGGGTATGGTCCGATTCAAGCCTGAGGAGTTCCCAAGTAATCTGCGCGTGAGGCCGAACAAGAAACTTGCCGGGTTGATCAGTCGAAGTCTCGCCAAACGTGAAAAAGCGGAAGTAGTCGTTGTGATGGTTGGTGGGCTGATTCCCACCGAGTCGATCATCTATGATTTCTCGCACGAGGAGGAAGGGGTTGGCCTCATCATGCCTGTGGTGAGGGTTGAACAGGTAGAGGTTGTCCTCAAACCGCACTCTCGCTGATCTCTCTGAACTGTGAATTCACAGTTCAGAGGTGTGAACGATATGAATTGACGGATGGAAGATGGGATCGTCTGTCAATACGCATCTTTTGCGCAACGAAAGCCCGTGCCGCTGGGACGGCTGTCCATCGTACCCCAATCGCGATCGCTAGAGTGCGGAGGCTGGTAGCCGGTTTGAGCCATGACCCGCCACGCATGGCTTTGATCGCACCTCGAACCGGACCAGTGGGGTTCGTGAGCGGGGCGTTTTGATAGTAATTTGGGTCGTACCAGTCCTGCACCCATTCCGAGACATTACCGGCCATGCTGAGCAGGCCATACGGGCTTACTGCCTGAGGAAAACTGTCGACTGGCATGGTCAGGACTTCTCCCTGTATTCCTTTTTCCTTGGCCAGACGAGCTCCCTCGCCGCTGCCCCAGAAGGCATCCCAATCCGCTCCGCTTTGGAACGCGATCGTCCGTTGCGCCCAGTGGCTGGCACTGTTGGCTCTGGAAAAGTCCCAGTCGTTTCCCCAGGGGTAGCGTCGATTGTCGGTCCCTCGTGCAGCCTTTTCCCATTCCGCTTCGGTCGGGAGGCGTTTCCCAGACCAGCGGCAGTAGGCGTCGGCATCCTCCCAGCTCACATTGACGATGGGATGGTGTTCGATGCCCGGGATGGGACGATTGTTTGTCCAGAGCGTTGCGGCTTGGGTGGCGTTCGCTGGCGTGCGATGACCCGTTGCTTGCACGAAGGCGGCGTAGGCTTCGTTGGTCACTTCGAATCGGTCAAGGAAATATCCACTGAGGAAAACCCGTCGTTCCGGACGTTCGTCAGGAAAGCCATCGCTTCCCTCGGGGCTCCCCATCGTAAACTCTCCTGAGGGAATCAGTGCCATGTCTGTGAGAATTTCAGCGCCTGTAACCGATGGGTGATGGCTGATGGCAAGGAAGAATACACACCAGGAGAGGAAGGCTCGGATCATGAGAGTTGCTTGATGCCACAGGCCCGAGCGACCGTATCGCGATAGTTCAACCACAGAGACAAGCTCTTTTTGACGCATGTCAGCACTGATTGCCGAAGCGCGGGTGGTGTGTGATTGAGGACCATGTCGTAGGCATCGTGTCGATGGCCTGCTTCAACCATCTGGTGGGCTCGAATGAGGTCCATTCGGCTTGGCGAAACTCCATGATACCGGACCAAGGGATGAAGGCTGATAATGGATTCGATATCTTCCGGATGTTTGTTCTCAGGAGGCGCAAGAATCTCCTTGCGATCCTTCACGCTACCTTCAACGAAGATGGTCAAGACCGCAGCGGCAATCACCCACTGGCGATGGCTCGACATGTGCTCCAGCCAGGTGCGATAGGTTCGGGCTGCGGGCAGCAGGCGGGCGCGTTCAAAATCCCGTCGGCGGAAGCCCAATCCTTCCATCATCGTCAGGAAAAGCTCAGGATGAGATTGCCCCAGTGAGAGCCCTCCGGTTTCTTCCTCATAGATGTTCTCTGCCAGCATATGGCGGACTGAAAGCGGGGGATTTGTTCCAAGGATTCGTGATAAGAAGACGGGAAAGTCTCGAACATAGACGGCGTACTCATGCTGAAAGTGAGTTTTGAGCTGGGTTTTACTGCGTCGGCCGGAAGAAAAATGCTCCCAGGCCCAGTGATGCTTGTCGTCCATGACCCGGAGGAGCGCTTCAAGAAACGCTGATTTCTTCATGTGAGCAGGCACGATGTCTTGCCTTCTTGGGTAGAGCGTCGTTACAATTCGGATTACAGAGTAACAGCTGATGAATCCAATAACGATTCAGAATCCTGACGAAATCCTCACGGTGTTGGCCGACGTGACCCTTCGTGGGACGGGCTTTACGACCGAATCGCTACTCGACTACGTGTTAGAAGAGGGATTTACCGAACCAATCTTCCTCAATGCCAGTGGCGTGGATCCTACCGCGTTCTTCAAGGGCCAACCGAATGCCTGGGCCATTTACCAGATCCGTGAGTGGAAGCGCGTGCTGACAGTCTCGGGTGGTCCGGGGCAGGAACGGCGCGCGCGAATTACAGAAACTCCGTAACTCGTGTTCGAGTGTAAAGCGAGAGACGGCAAAGTGCAACCAATGGGCACGTTTCACGCATGAACGACCGATCGGCGGGCGGCTCATGCGGATGATTCATCTTACCAATGCGCAAGACGTCGGCGAGCTCGCGATGATCAAGAGCTTGCTCGACGGCAACGGTATCGCCTACGTCGTCCACGGTGAACATGTCAGTAGCCTCTATCCGGGTGTGCCGTTCTTTGTCAGCCGGGTCATGGTCGATGTCTCTGATCAGGCGCGTGCCGAAGTCCTTCTGAGCCGGCTTCGACTGTCTATCCGGGAGACGTCAGCCTAACTGCAGCTGAATCACGCACAGTCGTCGTTCGCAAAGTCCGCTTCGCCCACGCCCAGCAAGGCCCTCGGCTTCGTCGCGAGGCGAGCGAGCGTAAGCACAACTGCGGCAGATGGGTTCATGACGGCCAGAGAGGAACGCTGACACACGAGGTAGACTGCCTGTTGGAGGGCTACGGCTGAATTTTTGGGTGCGGTTTTTCTGCGGGGAAATCGCGGGAGCGGCGTTCGCGCGAACCTTCGTACCATCCTCCCATCAGGGTCCCTTCCTCGAAGTAGAGGTAGCGGTGACGGACAATTGCCGAGCTTTCCCAATCTTCAAAAATCCATTCTTCTTGTCGTATTCCATCCTTGGTGAATGTCGTATTGATGGTCTGTGGTCCGCCCCAGGATTTCAGTACCTGTTCTTTGGTCATGCCAACCAGGACGCGGTGTTGTTCGATGTGCTTCTGGAAGTCCGGATCACTAAGTTGAACGACCAGTGGCCAGACCACGACCATGAGGACAAATAGCACAAGCCCAACATAGATGATGATTCGGACCGGGCGGCGGCGAATGAACGACGGTTCCTCAGTATTGGGATCAAGGGCAAGGGGTTGAGATTCAGTAGTCATGGGGAGAAAAAATAGAATGCTAACAGCGTGGTTCCCCACGAGTCAAGGAACGGCCAGTAATCTTCAATGAAATCATCGTGGTATGTGATGCGCTATACTTAATCAAGAGATTGCTGAGCGCTCCTGCAATATTTATGGTTACACGCAACAGCCAGATGGTCATAAAGCTTCAAGATCTGATCCTATTGACGTGTCTGTGCATCATGCTCGGACAGGGGGTCTGCGCTGAGGCGTGGGCTACGACTATTTATTCCTACATTGATGATCGCGGGGATCTTGTCTACACCGATTCCGCGGAAACAATTCCTGAAAAGTACCGCGCGAAAGTGAAGACGCATGAGCAGCCTGATTCTGTTTCAAAAACTCCTTCCATGATGCAGTCGATGCAACAGAAGGTCAGAGAGCAAGCCAAGAATTATGGATGGAGTATGCCGTCGTTTCACTTCGCGATGGAAGGTATGACACCGGCTCAATCCAAGATTGTGACCTATGCCGGCACCGCTGCGGTGGTCTTGTTGCTGCTGATGTACCTCAGCAAGAGCCAGTTCATGCGGATGTTAGGATTGTGCCTCCTCATGGTGATTGGAATTGGAGCCCCGGTGCTGATCTATGTGAGTGATAGTGGTCCTATGGATGTCATGAAAAAGAAAGCCGTGTCGTCTGGACAAGTGCAGCAAGATCGACTTCAACAAGTCTCGCGGTAAGCCCCTCTCTTCCGGTATCTCTTTCAAATACTACTCCGCATACTTAGGAACTGGGATTGATGTGGCTGATGGCTTGAGGGGAGGAATTTGCTTGTCGAATTGGTGGGAGTATGGATTCGGAATCCGTTCATGGGTGTGCCGCTGTTGGAGGGTCACCAACTGCAGACTCTGAGTGCTGATCTCCACACGGTCTATCAACGCCTCGGTTGGTAAGCGATCAGGAAGCCCTCGCATCGAGAATAGTTGATAGCAGAGCGTCCAATCGAGCTGCTCCTTCCCTGGCTCCCTCACGATGAAACGGGCATCAGACGAAGGGGGGCCTTTGAATAACAGCACCCAAATGTTGGATCGAAAAGCAGGATTGGTCGGATCGGTCGAAGGATGAAACTCCGGAATCAAACCTGGGAGTCGACTGATCAGCACGGCCGGGGAAAATTCGATGTCTACTAGCCGTACGGTCAGTAGTCGGTTCTCACTGTGATCGTTCGGGTCAACCGCATAGCTGAAGGAATAGCGGATATCGATACCCTCACGCGAGAAGGTGTACACATCTTCGCCGTTTTCAGGCGACACGAGTTTGCTGAAGTACGTTGACCAGTCGGTAATCGGATAATATGTAAAAACGCGCAGGGCAGATTTTCGGTCCCGCACGGCCTGCGGTATGCCAAGTTTCTCGTGCAGTTCTTTCTGAGAAAGCCCCAAGAAACCATCTTCGAAATAGGACGCTCCATGAGAATGGCTGGGAAGGGTAACAGGGATTCCAAGAATAGACAGTGCCAACAAAATTCTTGAGACAAGATGCGGAATCAACATGGCTGTCCATGGTATGTGGATCGGCTGAAGACTGTCAATTTGTAGTCTGGCCTGGCAGAGATCAACTGCCTGTGGGGGCGCAACCCAGCCGAGGAGCCTTGGCCATGATGATTTCCAGCTCTGATGAGCCCGATCGAACACATTGACGAGTGCTTCCGTCCTGACCGATGCATGGCTTATGGCCAGGACAGTTCCCTTCGCGTAGTTCTTCAGTTGCCAGATGATGCTCGTGACTTCATCCTTCCTCTACCGTCCTGTGATTAACTCTGGGGACAGCGCTACCTTGGTAGGGAGTGACCGCTTTGAGCTCCGGACCCTTCCTTTCAGAGGTCAGAACCGAAAGCCGACTCCGACTGCCACGCAATGGGATTGAAATTGAAGGGTATGGAGCGGAGGCGTCGTACAGTTTGCTCGTCTTCGGCAACTGTACTTGGTACAGATAGTACACCTGTCACCTTCCTTTCCAGTAAACAGCATAGGTTTATATTCCACGAACCCGAAGAGATGGTTTGTGACAAGCAGCCGTACTCCAATGATGCCTTGCAGAGCAAACCCCGCAAATCCGTCGGGTTCGAGAATGCCGTCGGAGCTTTGTGTGTAGCCGTCCAGTCCCAGAATAGAGAATCCTAGTCCGACACCTGCGTATGGCTGAATGATGTCGCCGGGGTATCGAGCGAGGGCATTGACCATGAAGTTGAACTGAGTTGTATCCAATTGAGTGGAGTGTACGGTGTTGCCTACTACCGTTTGAGGTGCCGTGATTGATCCCCCATGACCAGATAGCTCAACCTCTGCACCAAACACAGACTTGTATGAGGGGAAGACACCTATCTTGAGACCTCCCCCCGTTGCGCTATTAAAGCTGGTGTCCGGAATCTTGTCGCCATCGACTTTGAGTGAGCCGCCAATCGGGTAACTACGCAAAAGAAATCCGCTTACATACCATTCCTTCCGCAGAGGCTCAGCGGCTTCTTCAGCCTCGGCCTCGTCGAGTTCGGCGATGGGACACATAATCAGTATTGGTAGGTTGAAAAGGATGAACCACCAACGCGAGTCGGAGCTGCTGAGAAACACGGCAATAATTTTCAGCGTGGATTTGCCTGATCTGGACTGCCGGGCACGTTGAGAGGCCATAGTCACCTCCAAGGTACGTACACTCAATACAAGAGTCACATGATGACGTCATCGTACTAAGTGAAAAGCCAGTTCGCCAGGGGAGGAGCCAGAAATAATTGTAAAAGGAGATATGAGCAACACTCGCGCCAGGATGCCGTCTGAACGCTCTTGCGGGAACAGGCGTGCTCCAGTTAGGATCGAAGGCGATATCCTATTGCTGAAGAAAGGATTGTTGTTGATGACGGTTGCCCACACGAATAGCAGTATTGAGCAGCTTCTTCATGAGCGGATTCTAATCCTCGATGGAGCGATGGGGACCATGATCCAGCAACGTAAGCTGGACGAGGCCGCCTTTCGTGGCGAGCGCTTCAAGGATTGGAAGAAGGATCTGAAGGGACACAACGATCTGTTGAACCTTACGCAGCCCACCATCATCGAAGAGATTCATCGACAGTACTTAGAAGCTGGTGCGGATATTGTTGAAACCAATACATTTAATTCCCAGACGATCTCCTTGGCGGATTATGGGATGGACACCCTTGGCTATGAAATGTCCAAAGCTGGCGCAGAGTGTGCCAAGCGGGCAGTCGCGGCGGTGCAGCGAGCGCAACCTGGACGGCGGTGTTTTGTCGCTGGAGCCATCGGACCGACGACCAAGACCTCGTCGATTTCCACCGATGTCAACAATCCGGCAGCTCGAGGGGCCATCTATGAAGAGTTGGTGAGTGCCTATGGCCAACAAGTTAGGGGCTTGCTCGACGGCGGTGCGGATCTTCTGCTCGTGGAGACGATCTTCGACACGTTGAATGCGAAGGCCGCATTCTTTGCGATCCAACAGGCGTTTGTATCCGGCGCGCGCCGGGTTCCGATTATGGCATCGGTGACGTTCATCCAAGCCGGCAGCAATCGTGGGGTGACCGGGCAGACAGTCGAAGCCTTCTGGAATTCGATCTCCCATGTGCCATTGTTGAGCGTCGGGATGAATTGTGCACTCGGCCCAAAAGAGATGCGTCCGTTGATCGAAGAATTATCACAGATCGCGCCGATCTATATCAGCGCCCATCCCAACGCCGGTCTGCCGAATCCGTTGTTGCCTACAGGGTTTCCCGAAACACCGGAAACCTTGGCACCGCAACTACGTGAATGGGCTGAAAACGGGTGGCTGAATATCGTCGGCGGCTGTTGCGGCACCACGCCGTCTCATATCAAGCGCATTGCCGAAGCCGTGCGCGGGGTGAAGCCGCATGCGCTCTCAACGGTCGAGCCCTATACGAGATTGAGCGGCCTTGAAGCCGTCACGATCAGGCCCGATTCGAACTTCGTGAATATCGGTGAACGGACGAATGTGACCGGTTCTCCGGCCTTTGCGAAGCTGATTCTGGCCGGTGATTATGAGGCAGCGCTGTCGGTGGCACGTCAGCAAGTCGAGGGCGGAGCCCAGATTGTTGACATCAATATGGACGAAGGCATGCTCGATTCCAAGGCTGCCATGGAAAAGTTTCTTCGTCTGGTCGCGTCGGAGCCGGACATCTGCAAAGTGCCGATTATGGTCGACAGCTCCAAGTGGGAGGTGTTGGAGACCGGCCTGAAAAATATCCAAGGCAAAGCGGTTGTGAACAGTGTCAGTTTGAAGGAGGGCGAACAGAAATTCATCGACCAGGCGACCCTCATCCATCGCTATGGTGCGGCCGTTGTCGTCATGGCGTTCGATGAAAAGGGCCAGGCCGATTCGTTGGAGCGGAAGCAGGAGATCTGCGCGCGCTCGTACAAGATCCTCACGGAGCAAGTCGGCTTTCCTCCGCAAGACATTATCTTCGATCCGAATATCTTGACTGTCGCAACGGGGATTGACGAGCACAACAATTACGCGATCAATTTCATCGAGGCGACGCGCTGGATCAAACAGCATCTACCGGGTGCGAAGGTCAGCGGGGGGATCAGCAACATCTCCTTTTCCTTCCGTGGCAACAATGTGGTGCGTGAAGCGATGCATGCAGCCTTCCTATACCACGCCATCAAGGCCGGGTTGGATATGGGTATCGTGAATGCTGGCCAGCTAGCGGTGTATGAGGAGATTCCGAAAGACTTGCTCGAACTTGTCGAGGACGTGTTGTTGAATCGACGACCCGATGCGACCGAACGACTGGTAAATTTTGCCGAGACGGTGAAGGCGAAGGGGAAAGCGGCTGTCAAGGACGATGAGTGGCGCCAGGGGACGGTTGAGGAGCGACTCTCCCATGCGCTGGTCAAGGGCATCACTGACTACATCGATCAGGATACGGAAGAGGCGCGTCAGAAATACCCGAAGCCTCTGGAAGTGATCGAAGGCCCGCTGATGGCCGGGATGAATATCGTCGGTGACCTATTCGGATCAGGCAAGATGTTCTTGCCTCAGGTCGTCAAGAGCGCGCGCGTCATGAAGAAGGCCGTGGCCTATCTCATGCCGTACATGGAAGAAGAGAAGAAGCGGTCCGGCAATTTTCGGGCGCAGGGGAAGGTCTTGCTTGCGACCGTGAAGGGAGACGTGCACGACATCGGAAAAAACATTGTCGGCGTCGTCCTTGGCTGTAACAACTACGAAGTGATCGATCTTGGAGTGATGGTGTCCTGCGAAAAAATTCTCGCCGCAGCACGAGACCACAAAGCCGACATCATAGGTCTGAGCGGCCTCATCACGCCCTCGCTCGATGAGATGGTCCATGTGGCGAAGGAGATGACACGCGAGGGGTTCGATGTGCCTCTCTTAATCGGCGGCGCCACGACCAGCAAGGCCCACACGGCGGTCAAGATTGCTCCTTCCTATGCGCCGGGCGTGGTCCATGTGCTGGATGCCTCTCGTGCAGTGGGTGTCGTGGGGAGTTTGGTGAGCCAAACCAAGAAGGAAGGTTTTGTTCGGCAAGTACAGGACGACTATGCGCGGATGAGACAAGCGCATCAGGATCGAGGAGCCAAGCCGCTTCTTTCGATCGCCCAGGTGCGCGCCAATCGGTTCATGTCCGGCTGGGCGAACGTCGATATTCCCGTGCCCACGGCGTTGGGCGTCCGGACGATTGCCGATCAACCGTTGGTCGAGTTGATTCCCTACATCGACTGGTCGCCCTTCTTCCATACGTGGGAATTAAGAGGTCGGTATCCGACGATCTTTGACGAACCAACTGTCGGCCCTAGGGCGAAGGAATTGTATGAGGATGCGAGACGTCTCCTGGATGAGATTATTCATAAGAAACAACTCAAAGCCAGAGGGGTCTATGGGTTCTTCCCCGCATCGAGTGTTGGGGATGATATTGAGCTCTATCAGGATACGTCTCGGAAGACGGTGCTCACTACGATCCATCATCTGCGACAGCAATCGGAGAAGCCTGCCGGCCAGCCCAATCTCGCACTGGCTGATTATGTGGCACCGAAGGAATGCGGTCGGCAGGATTACATCGGAGCGTTTGCCGTGACGACCGGCATCGAACTGGATGAACTCTGTCGGAGGTTTGATAACGACCATGATGATTACAATTCGATCATGGTCAAAGCTCTTGCGGATCGGCTGGCCGAAGCCTTTGCCGAATATCTCCACAAGCGAGTTAGAGAAGAGTGGGGATATGGGAAGCATGAACAGCTGACGAGTGACGATCTGATCCGTGAGAAATACCGCGGCATCCGGCCAGCACCGGGATATCCCGCTTGTCCAGACCATACGGAAAAGCGACTGCTGTTTGACCTCTTATCGGCAGAACAGAACAGCGGCATCACTCTGACCGAAAGCTATGCCATGTTGCCAACCGCGTCAGTGAGCGGGTTCTATTTCGCTCATCCGGAGGCGAAATATTTCGCGGTGGGGAAAATCGGGAAAGATCAGGTCGAAGACTATGCCCGCCGCAAGGGCATGGATTTGCGCACCGTCGAGCGCTGGCTCTCGCCGAATCTGAATTACGAGCCTACCTAAGCACTCTAAATTGCAGTAAGCAGGTCATCGTCTAGTTTTACCATCGTCGCCCGCAGCGCATTCACGAGCAGCCGGTATCGCTCTTCGGCCCAGGCATTGAAAGACTCGGCGTTCGGGAACACGAGGTCCCAGGCCTTGGCCGCTTCTAGCATCAAGAGCTGCTGCGGTTTGTTGGGTCCCGGGAACAAGACGATGAGTACGGCGGAGTTTCCGGTGAGGCTGATGTCGGTGAAGACGTGCAACCGGGAGGCTGCGGAGAGCATGATTTCCCGAGAGGCGGCTTCAACAAGCGGTTGATAGAGGCGATGCAGTAATTGCACGGTGACCTCGTGTGGGTTGGCAGGGGTCAAGAGGCGAGGGTTGGGCTTTTCTCCGAACAAGTTCTCTGTGAGATAGGTGGCAGCTTCCCAGGTCGGCATGGTGCCTGAGGTCACCAGGGATTCGCAGAGGTAAGCGATCCAGTTTCGGTTCCGGAGACGTTTGCGAACGGCCGTCAACTTTTTCGCCATACTCGGCAATCCCTTCTGCCTCTGGTCTCTCTGGTTGGGAGCACATTAGGTTATTCGGTAGGGTTAATTAAGTTTAAAAAGTATAGCGGTGGCACCACAGTCGGTCAACGAATTGCCCACAATTGAGCAATGTGTCGGGTCAGCTGAGGAGAGGCTTATGGTTGGCGGAACGTATTGGAGTGCACTCGGTCTGCGTATTGATCGTGGATGCGCACCAGTTCCTCGGTAGATGCAATAAAGACGTCGAGCAGCTCTGGGTCAAAATGTTCGCTCCGGTGCTTGAGCATGAGCTCAATCGCATGACTGACTTCAAAGGCCGGCTTGTAGACCCGTTGCGTGGTCAGGGCATCAAACGCGTCGGCAATCGCGGCAATGCGGCCTTCGATGGGAATGGCCTCGCCTTGTAACTTGCGAGGATATCCTGTGCCGTCGAAGCGCTCATGGTGGGTGTAGGCGATGACGGCTGCGACTTTCAACAGCTCTGCCTCCGACCCGCTGAGGATTTTATACCCGATCTCGGCGTGTTGTGCGATCACCCCGAATTCCTCCGGTGTGAACTTCCCGGGTTTCAGCAACACATGATCCGGAGTGCCGATTTTACCGATGTCGTGCATGGGGCTGGCTGTCCGAATCAAGTCGCATCGTTCAGGCGACAGGCCAGCTTTGCGCGCGAGCATCTCACAGTAGTGGCTCATGCGTTGAATATGTTGAGCGGTGGCGCTATCGCGGAACTCCGCGGCAATGGCGAGCCGTTGAATGGTTTCCTCACGAGACAGTCGGAGCTCTTTTTCGGTACGTTCGAGCCAGTCCAACGCCTGCTGTAGCGCGAGTGTTCTTGTTCGGACGACATCCTCAAGATTCTCACGATGGAGGCGGTTTTCCATCTCAAGCCGGCGGCGACGGAGGGCATTGGCGACGTCGATGAGCACTTCATTGGATTCGAACGGCTTGACGATATATCCGAACGCGCCGCCGTCGAGTGCTGCGTTGGCCAGGACGGAGCTGTCGAGACCTGTGACCATGATTGCCGCTGTATGGTTCTGGTCTGAGAGAAGGCTGCGCACCAGGTCCATGCCCGATTCTCCCGGCATATTGACATCGCACAGCATCAAGGCAAAAGGCTGGTCGCTCAGCTTTTGCCGAGCCTCTCGGGCATCAGCGGCGCAGTCAACCGTATACCCATGGGATTGGAGCAAATAGGCGAGGAGGCGCCTAATCGACTCTTCATCGTCAACCACCAGAATGTTACGATTATCGAGCAGGGCTTGATGAGTGGTCTGGTCTAGGAGGGTTGCCATGAGTCGGGTATTCTTCGGGTCGTCTGAGTCGAAGACTGTGTTGTTTCTTCTTTATCGGCTCATTGGAGTATAACCTGAGTGATGCAGGAATCTCACGGAGTTCTGCACTTTGTGTGCCATCGCATTCCCCCCCCGTGTCTTGGACTGTCAGCTAGTCTTCATATCGTGGTTTCGCGGGAGCGAAAGTTGGAATCCTCTTACTTGGAGCGGTCTTCAGAGTTAGCTACTGCAATCAGGATCAGATATCAGTGCTGGCGTTGGTGGGCTATATGCCCGTGGGATGTACGGAATTCGCCAAACGCGGGGGGTGGGATTTGTACAAACTAAGAGACGTAGGGCGAATCTGACCTCGTACTACCGCTGGCGATGCTGGGACGGCCGATCGGTTTGCGATTTCTTAGGGCCTTCACTATAATTCCAACCTTACTCTTGAGGAAGGGGCCTACGAATGAGCGCAATTTCAGGGTTGGTCCGTTTCGATGGGCGTCGCCGAGATCAGGTTCGCCCGGTGAAAGTGACCCGCAACTTTACCAAACATGCCGAAGGTGCTGTTCTCATCGAAATGGGAGACACGAAGGTTATTTGCACGGCGTCTGTTGAAGAAAAGGTGCCACCTTTTCTCAAAGGCAAGGGGACTGGATGGGTGACAGCCGAATATGCCATGTTGCCGCGTGCCACTCATGAGCGATCGCCACGAGAGGCGGTCAAGGGAAAGCAAGGCGGCCGAACTCTGGAGATTCAGCGCCTCGTCGGACGTGCACTGCGGTCGGTGACAGATATGTCGCAACTGGGTGAGCGGTCCATTTGGATCGACTGCGATGTGATCCAAGCGGATGGGGGGACCAGAACTGCATCCATCACCGGTGCCTTTATCGCTTTGGCGGATGCCTGCGCCGTGCTGAAAAAAAGGGATCTCCTGAAGAAGATTCCCCTGACCGATTACTTGGCGGCCATCAGCGTCGGAAAAGTTGGCGGAGAAGTGATGGTGGATCTGGCCTATACCGAAGATTCTATGGCGGAAGTGGATATGAACCTCGTGATGACTGGTCGTGGCCAGTATGTTGAGGTACAGGGTACGGCGGAACGTACGCCATTCGCGAAGCAAGATATGGATGAGTTTCTGAATTTCGGCTGGCTGGCCATCCAACGATTAACCGCCATTCAGAAAGAGCTGATCGGTGCACTCGACTGAGAGCCCGATCAAAGAGATCCTCCTCGCGACCAGAAATTCTGACAAAGTCAGGGAGCTCGCGGCTCTTCTTGGAGATCTTGGCATTCGCATCCGTACCCTGGCCGATTTCCCGACCGCACCGGAAGTCGAAGAAGACGGTGAAACTTGTGAAGCGAACGCACGAAAAAAGGCAAGAGAGATCGCTGCTGTGACAGGCCTCCTGTCGGTCGCGGATGATACGGGACTCGAAGTTGACGCTTTGGGTGGAAGACCGGGCGTCTTTGCGGCCCGATATGCGGGAGAAGGCGCCACCTACGAAGACAACTGTAGGAAGCTGATCAAGGAACTGGATGGCGTGCCGCAGGCCAGGCGGACTGCCCGGTTTGTAACCGTCGCCGCCTTGGCGATGCCGGGAGGAGAGACTCGAGTAGCTACTGGCACGCTTGTTGGTGTCATTGCTGAAGCGTGCGCAGGTTCGCAAGGGTTTGGGTATGACCCCGTATTCTTCGTTCCGGAGCTCGGTCGTACGTTGGCTGAATTGACGGCTGAAGAAAAGAACCATATCAGCCATCGGGCTAAGGCATTTCGAGCCATGGCCGACATGCTTCGACCGTTAGCCGCTGGAACGCTCTGAGCCGCGTGGTGCTGGCACATGGTCCAATTGTAGGCGTTGCCTGGACACCAATCGGAACATTCCTGTATATAAGGACCTGCAGCTCGTGGTGCCGTTGCTCTAAGAGTTGTGAAAGAGAAGAGCTTGTCGGGGCGTAGCGCAGCCCGGTAGCGCGCCTGCTTTGGGAGCAGGATGTCGGAGGTTCAAATCCTCTCGCCCCGACCAAACCGCACTTCGTATCGGTTGCGCGCCAACCATCGCGTCATCGTGATTGATGCGCGGATAATGCCATTCAGCAGTCCTATCTTTTCTTTCCAAACCAAGCTCTCTCAACGGGGAAACGGATGTAGTGAATAGATAAGACCGATCTTGACGCATTGAGAATCGATCCTGCAGGTTGCGAAGCAGGACTCCCCATCGAAATTTAACGGAATGATCGGTGTCAGTGTTTGACCTGTTCGATGCGAGCCGGAGGGGGATAGTGACCTCATCACGGCTCGCATCCAGACCCATTTCTCACGATAAAAACTTCCTTGGTGCGGGATCAAAGCCAGTTGCTTCACCATTGATTACTTGCGGTCAGGGCCAAGCGCCCCATACATGAGGAACACCGCACCGATCACCAGCACTCCAATGTTCAACAGCATCAACATCACCATCACCTTTCACCTCCTTTCGTCGCAAGCTGCGCCGTGCAGGATTGAGTCATGCCTTTCGCATGAGCATCGCCAACATCGTCACAGCGAAACATATCGCGCCTGAAATCGTTAACATAGCCATCTCATCACTCAGCATATTCATACCCGTCCTTTCTATGCTCCATCGTGATTCATTCACATGGAGGTCGAGGTGTGTCGATCATGAAGTCCGAGTTCCATGGTGATCGTTTCTTCATGCCAAGGACTAAGCATTTCTTAGGCCACGCGCGACGGGCATCTTACTCCTGATATTTTGAGTACTTGCACAGAGAGGCCCATGCTGTGGCGATGTGTACCTGAATCTGAATGGATTCCAGGCTGGATCAAATTAGATGCGGACGTGGGGAATCGGCCGTCGATGATATGGTGAGAAATCGAACGGCGAGATGAAGCTCTTGTAGGAGTATCGTCCTTTCAGTCTGAGGGATCAGTAGGTGGCTTGCTTGGAATCTGCTTCTGTCGAAGCAATTTGGTTAGGTAGGTCCGTTGCAGACCAAGTTCGGCTGCCGCTTTCGTTTGATTCCACCCGTTCCGGTTCAAGGCCGCCTCAAGGAGTTTCTGGCTATAGGCGTCCATACTCTTATGATAGGAGAAAAATAGTATGTCAGAAGTAGGCTCCTGATTTACTGGGGATGTGGCGATTCTTGACGTCGTTGGAGCAGTCAAAGCGAGGTGTTCTGGTCCAATCGTGTCGCCGGGGCATAGGATCAACGCACGAGTGAGGACGTTTTCTAGTTCACGCACGTTGCCTGGCCAGGAGTACTGATGCAGCGCTTGGAACGCGGCATCGCTGAGCGTCAGGCGTTTGCACGGACCCACATGACTGGGCCGGTTGAGGAAATGGTGGATCAGCGCAGAAAGATCTTCCATCCGTTCCCGGAGCGGCGGCAGGGTGAGAGGAATCACGGCAAGGCGAAAGTACAAGTCTTCGCGGAACGTGCCGTGATGAATCGCCTGTTTCAGATCTTTATTCGTGGCGGCGAGAAAACGCACGTTGGCCCGTACTTCTTGCGTTCCACCGACACGGTAGAATGTCCGATCTTGCAGGACTCGCAAGAGATGGCTTTGCATGGTGAGGGGCATGTCGCCGATCTCGTCAAGAAACAGCGTGCCTCCCTCGGCGATCTCGATTTTTCCGGGCTCCCGCTTGATGGCTCCGGTGAACGCACCCTTCTCGTGGCCAAAGAGCTCATTCTCCAGTAGGTTCTCAGGGAAAGCAGCGCAATTGACGGCAATAAATGGTTTCGTGGAGCGAGGGCTCCACCGATGAATGGCGCGGGCGACGACTTCTTTCCCTGTCCCCGTTTCGCCGAGCAACAAGACGGTCACGGAGGAAGGCGCCGCCTGTTTGGCCACGGCCAGTTGTTCGCTCATTTTCTGGCTGGTCGAGACGATCGGTTCGAACTGATCATCGACCTCCTTGCGGAGCGAATCGACGTGGCGGTGGAGGGCGACGGTGGCCAAGGCTTTGTTGATGACGACGGTGAGGTGGTCCGAGGTGAATGGCTTCGGCACAAAATCGAAGGCGCCGAGTTGCATAGCTTGTACAGCGAGTTCGATGGTTCCATATGCAGTCAGTATGACGATCAGCGGGGTTGTATAGGGGGGTGTCTGGGTTGCCTCCTCATCTGTTGGTTCACTCGGAACTGATGCCGCACTGACCTGCCGTAACACGTCAAGCCCGGAAATCTCTGGAATTTTCAAGTCCAGCAGGACAAGATCTGGTTCCTCTTCCCCAATCAAGCGCAAGGCATCTTTGCCGTTCGTCGCCGTTAGGGGCTCGTGTCCCATAAAACTGACACGATTCTGCAAGCTCAGGAGGATATCGGGGTCGTCATCGACAACAAGAATTTTAGCGCGCATCGTCTGTCGCTCCTTTCAAAATAGATAACGTTGTGCCCTCATACGACTGGGACGCCACCGGCTGATTAGGTTGTTTAGCTCGGTTCATCCTGTGACCCAGCGAGTGGGAGCGTGAAATAAAAGCGTGACCCGACCGCCGGTTGACTCTCTACCCAGATCTGTCCACGATGCATGGTGACGAGTGTCTTTGTAATCCAGAGGCCAAGTTGCGCACCCTGTGACGTGGGCATCGCTGACGGCACCCTGGAAAACTCCTCGAAAATGTTCGGCAGGTAGGACGGGTCGATCCCGCAGCCTGAGTCGGCAATACACGTTTGTACGAAGCCTGGTGGCGACACGCAAAACTCCACCGTCACACGACCGCCAGCCGGGGTGAATTTAATCGCATTCCCGATGAGGTTCCACAGAATTTGTTCCAACTTGTCGTGATCACCTTGGACCGGTGGAAGCGACTCGGCCGACGCCACGGTAAGGGTTACGGTTTTCTCGCCGGCCACCATCTGTAAGCTGTCAGCCGTGATCGTTGCGATCTGGTGGATGCAGATGTCCTCTAAACGAAGCTGGACGCTTTCTGTATCGAGACGCGACCAATCGAGCAGTTGCACGATGATTCTCCCAAGGCGGGCGACATTGTGTTGGATACGTGTGAGATAGGTATGTTGCAGTTCGGTCAGCGGCCCTGTCACGCCGTCCAACATATTTTCCGCAAAGCTGCGAATCGCCGTCATGGGCGTTCGCAGCTCGTGTGAGACGACGGAGAGAAACGTTGACCGGTGCCGATCATGTTCCTGGAGCTGTGTGTTGGCGCGCGATAGTTCGTCGGTCCGTTGCTCGATACGCTCTTCCAGATGCTGCGTTAGCTTCGCTAGATCAGAGTAGGCCTTGGCATTGTCAATGGCGGCCGCCACATGGCCGGCGATCGTCAGCAGAATGTGGAGATCCTCCTCGCTGCATGGCTGTGCGCTTCGGCTGCCTGCCAGATAGCCGAGTATTTTGGCATGGCTTTGCAGCGGCACGCACGCGACTGAGCGCGTCTTAGAACGGCGCAGCAACTCAAGAACCGAGGGGTGCAAGCGTGGAGTGACGGCTTCAATATCGTGGATCAGCAATGGTTTGCCGTGAATGAGGAGATCGGCCGTGGTGCTGCCGTCATAAACTGGTACTTGCATGCGTCGTGCTGCATCCTCTATCTCCGGGGAAACTCCAATAATATGGGCGACGGAACAACGGTTCTGTTCCGCACGGTAGAGTACGATCGCCATCTTAGAAAACCCTAGGTTTTCAGCGAGTAACTGGAGCACCGTGTCGAGCAGCTGATCCATGTCGAACATGCTGGCGCTTGTGATCGCGGTGCTGGCCTGATGCACCGTGGTCAAGTGCATGACCTGTCGCCGGATCGTTTTGATATTCATCGAGATGGCTTGATTGCGATCATACAGAGACTGCATCATATCGTTGAACACATGTGTCAACTCACCAACCTCATCGTTGGTGGATATCATGAGCCGAACGGGTGCATTGTTTCCCTGTGCCAGTTCCCGAGCAGAGTTGGCGAGACTTCGTAGCGGCGTCGTAATACGCGAGGTCAATAGATGAGCACCAAGAATGCCTCCCGCGATGATGAGCAGCGTAAGGATCGAGACATTGCGGACAATGACCATCAGCGCTTCCTTGGCCTGGATGTCGGTGATCCCGATCCGCACCAGACCAACCACCGGAAAAATGCCGCTCGAGAGAGCGGAACTTGTTTTCTCTTCTAACTCGACCGAAAGTTTGGGCAGGGCAGTATCAGCCGAGGACTTCCGAAGGACAGGCATCACAAAGTCGAATAGCGTTTCTTTCCTAACAAAAAATGGCAGGATCCAGTCCGAAGACTCATCCTGAGGAACCAATGTCTGTTCAGACGAGAGAACGAGCCTCGTTATAAGCGGAGCGGTCAGCGGAGCTTGGAGCAGCGATTCTGAGATTCGGTCGTCCGGGTAGATTGGTTGTTCTGAGGTTTTCGGGGAACGGCTCGACAGTTTGCGAGTTCGTTTGCTTTGTCGGTCCAGGATACGACCGTCGGAAGCGGTGATGGTCACGTAGACGACATGGTCGATGGCCATCAGGCTCTGCATGAATTGACCGAGTGTTGTGCGATCCTCCAGGACGACGCCGGCAATCCGAAAGTGTTCATTGTGCACGGTATTCGTTAATAAGATGGTTCCAAGTTCTTCCAGGTTATCGGTCATGGCCTGTCGTCTTGCTTCAATGAAATACCAACTCAAGGACGAACAGGTCATGATGAAGATGAGGCTGAAAAACACCACAAACTTTGTGCGTAGACCAACGAAGCGAGCCGGCTTCCCTGGTGTGACCTCTTGTCGGTTTGGGTGTAGGGCTTCCATTGTTGACCGCTCAGTACGTTTCGTCGATTAGACTGTCGAGTTCTTTTGGAATCGTAATGCCCAAATACCGCGCCGTCTTTTGATTCACCGTGATTCTGATCCGTTGAACAGAGATTGGCTTGAGCGGCAACTGTTGTTCGCCATTCACGATGCGCTTGGCCAAGAGACCGGCTTCTCGGCCGACGTCGCCGTAGTCGATCGACAGGCTGAGCAGGGCGCCAAGGCGAGTAAACTCGGAAGAAAAGCCGACGACGGGAACCTGCTTGGCCAGCGCCGATTCGAGAATAAAGCGGATCGATTCGTCCGTCAGGACGGTCGAGTCAGGAATGAGCCATAAGGCTTCTGATTCAGACAAGAGCGACCGAAATTGCTGTGGAACCTCTTTCTCATGCTCGACCGGAAACCCCTGCAAGAGAAACTCATAGGTAGGCGCCCGCGCTGCCGCCTCCTTCAACTTGGACGCAGACTTGTCGGGGTCGTACATCATGCCGATCCGGCGCAGGGTAGGGAGGAACGTGCGCATGATCTTGAACTGACGGTCCGTCTGAATTTCCAGGAGGACTCCGGTCATATTGTCAGCGGTGAGGCGATGTTTCAAGGGGTCGAGAATCATCATATACAGCACCGGGATGTCCACAATCTCCAGCTTGGCCGCCAGTGCCGCTTTGAGGCCGACCGCGACCACGAGCGCTGAGTCCGATGCCCGGAGTTTTCTGGCAAGTTGCTTTCCCCGTTCAAGATCGCCCCGCAGGTCGTATTCGGTGTAGGTCGTTCCGCCCGGCGCCGTCGTCTTGAATCCTTCGATGGCTTCACTGTACGCTTTAAGGTCAGAGGATTTCAGGATGGCAATCTCGACGCCGGCAGCTCTCGCATGCACGGGGGCAATGCACCAGAGAGCAGTAAGCATGAGTGGCATCAACCAGAGGCATGCACCTTGCGCCCTTATCTGTTTCCGGCCTGTACAGGTAAGGAAGATCATGATCGCGTCGTCCGAGCAGAGCGCACAGGCTCTATGAGCAATGAATTAGTATGGCTTGACAAAGAGTTCAGCATCGTCGTACAGCTCTATCGAGACTAGTACCGTAGCGTGAGCCAACCCATCACTCGGCTGCCGATCGTATCGCCTAAGGGATGTTCCTTGTGTGTGTCGTTCAATGAGTTAAACGCGGAAACTGCTACCTCGGCTTCGCGGCGATAGCCGGCCGCCGCTGCTTCCTGCCAGAACCGATAGGCCCCTCGCAGGTTCAGAAGTTCGTAACTCCCGACATACGGATTGGGCGGGACCACGCCGAAGGGCGAAAAAAACGAGAAGGCGGAAGAAAGCTGATACGTGGCCGAGCCGACCCAGTGATAGGCGATCTCTCCGCTGAGTCCGTTCTCCCACTGGGCTCGCAGGCCGGCGTTGTACTTGAACCGGGGCCCGGCACGCTGAGCAGTTCCCGTGAGCGTCTGGCCGATCTCCTGATAGGCAAAGTTGCCGAACCCGCTCAGCCACTTCGTCGCGAGGAATTCTATACCCGCCTCGCCTCCATAGATGTCGGCGACCCCACCAGCCTGGGGGATATCAGTACCACGGGAACCAAACGTGACCAAATCAGAGATATGATTATAAAAGAGCGCAGCGCGAGTCCTGAGCCGATGCTTCAGATACCAGCCTTGATACTCCATTTCATAGGAGACGATCTTCTCAGGACGGAGGCTCCCACTGCCTCGACTAAAGAACGGTGGTTGCGAAGGGATGAAGATAAGAGCCTCTGCATGGGTCTCAAAGAGCGTCGGGGGGCGGTAACCGATGGCCACCGTGGCACGGATAGTGTGATCAGGTAGAGGCGTGAATATGAAGGAACCTCGTGGGCTGATGGTCGGATTGATGAAGGTGTTGAGGTCATAGCGTACGCCGCCGACTGCTTGGAACATAGGTGAAGGTTTCCATTCACCCTGTACGTACAACCCCAGCCTATCCTCGGTTCGAAATCGATCAATAAAGTTCATTGACAGGGTGTTATGCCGGTAGTTGATCCCAGCGGTGAGACGCGCGGTGGCCCCCAACTCGATCCCCTGCTGGGCCTCGATATTGTACGTGTTGCCCCACGACGTCAGATCCGAATTGAAGTTTCGATCGGTGGAGCGCAAGAACGGGGCGAGCAGAGGATTCATCCGTTGGGGTCCGCTGAGGTCATAGCCGTTCCAGAAGGCCCGAATGAAAAAATTCGGCCGCTCATAGCCCGCATGGGCATAGCCCAGAGTTGGCACAGCAGTCTTTACCGCCGTGGCCACAATATGGCCATCGAAGTCATTCACATCCACGAGCCCGCCTGAGAACGAGAGCTTCGATTCTCCTCCCAGCGCATACTCTGTCTGCACATTGAATTTATTATCCTGATAGGCCAGCGCACTCCCATTACGCCACTGCTGGTTCTGGTCGTGACCATACGAGAGACGTAAACCAAAGTTCTTATACCTATTGGCATACACGGCGGCACTGCTGATCGTGCCATAGGCGCCGCCCCCGAACTGCATCGTCGCGCCCTTCATCTCCTCTGGCGATTTTGTGATGATGTTGATGATCCCGTCGAAGGCGTTGAAGCCATAGAGGACGGAGGCCGGCCCCTTCTGAACCTCAATGCGTTTGATCTCCGGCAAGGTCACCGGGATCGCTTTCCAGTACACGCTCCCTTGCGCATCGACATAGATCGAGCGGCCATCGACCATGACCAACAGCTTGTTGCTGACCAGTTGGTTATTCCCCCGCATGCTCACATTGAAGTCGGCGCCCGTCACCTGCATGACGTCCAGACCGGGAATGCGGCGAAGCACCGTCGGCAGATCCACAGCGCCGGAATGGCGGATGTCCTCGTCGGTGATCACGTACACGTTCGATGGCGCTTGAGAAATGGGCTGTTCGTGGCGAGAGGCGATGCTGACGGTTTCTTCTTCTTTGAGGAGGAGGAGTTCGTCGGGCATACTGTGATCGACTGGCGTACCCAATTTCTTCTGGTGATTTGCTGTTTGGGCGGTAACAGGCTCCAGCGGTAGTAGGACGCTGGTTATCAACGCAAGGTAGGCAAGAGAGAGAATTGGCAGATATCGTACCACGCGAGTCCTTGGTAATTGAGTCTGCTATGAGAGAAGAATGCTCGTTTTATGCCGTGCAACGAGCGCATCATTTCGGGGGCTGGCACGAGAGGCTGGTGCCATTGTAGAGCCCACGGATCCCATGATTCTAAGACGATGGTAGAGCCGTATAACTGGGAGGCGAAAAAGAAAACTTGTGTGGAGTGGTCTGTCGCCTACGAGAGAGTCTGATCTAGTCGGGAAATGGCCACAGTTGACCATCAGACCGTTTTCGATCAATCGGGCGAAAGTTCGATTTCTAGTCCCGTCAATGAGACAAGCCATTTTCAGGAGTGAAGTTGACATCATCAGTTCTTAAGTCATGTGGACTTTCTCTCCAGGGTGGTCAGTTAATAGGATGACATTTTCACCCATTTCCCTTTTGAAGGGGCTAGCTGATCCGTCTCAAAACACCAGGACGATCATTATCAATTGGAGGCCATTCCTTAGCTCACCGATGTGTGGAAGCAAGTCGACATAGATGTCCTATTCAGCTAGTGAGCAATCCACATGCCATCTAAATAGTGCATCTGCCGAACTAGAATAAAACTGTACGATTTCAACCTATTCGGCGTTTGAGTCTATGTTGGGTGGTCAGCAATGGAGGCTTGTTGCCTGAATCCAAAATGATTCTTGGTGAATCCTTTTGTAGTAACTATTGGTCGTAGTATACGGTCTGAGGTGGCTCCGCTTGTTTGGACAGAATCTTTCCGTTCATAAGTGACGCCTGGCCGTTGATACCTACGCGGCAGTGGGCCGTGCAGGCCGGTTGTCACAGTACACGCGATCGGGCGTGCGTCCGTCACGCGCGTGATGCGGCCTGATCTGATTCCAGAAGGTCATGTAGCGGGCAACCCTTCCTGGGTGTCGCGGACCGTCTCATAGGCATGGAGATAGACCTCCTCATATTTGAGACTCTGCCACAACCGCTGGATAAAGACATTGTCCCGCCACCGTCTGGCTCCATCCATGCTGATCTGAATTCCATGAGTCCGCAGAAGCCCGGTGAATTCCTGGCTGGTGAACTGGCAGCCTTGATCCGTGTTGAAAATTTCTGGGGGACCATAGCGGGTGATAACCTCCAGCACCGCGTCCACACAGAAATCCGTGGTCAACGTATCGGAGAGCCGCCACGCCAACACCCGGCGACTCGCCCAGTCGAGGATCGCGCAGCGATAGACGAAGCCTCGTTCTCTTCATCGCCTCGCTTCTTTGGTTCATCACCCTGCGGTGGCGTTCGAGAAGCCAGGCTACCACTTATCATACTGCCCAATTTTCAGGAGCCCCCTCTAACAGCACACGGGCAATTACAGCAAAAGGATGGTTGCTCGTCCCACTAGAAATCACCTCAATGGCATTGAGGGTTTCTGGTCGTTTGCTACGCACATTTCATACAATTACCGAGGCGTGTCTACATATCACTTCCCGATGTATCTGAAGGAAATCAAGTATTGGTTCAACCACCGCAAGGAAAATCTCTTTAAGCTCTTCTTGCGGTGCTTCTTTGGTTACGTTTCGCCCTAATGACTTTCCATAAAGCGGAGCAGAACCCGCATTCGTTCGCGTCTCAATGGACAAGATGTATGAGCGGGTCGTCCGTGTAGCTACGATCAAAAGCCTCTCCAAGTGCTTCATTAACTGGGTCGTATCTTGCTGGTTGTCGAAATACGGCAAGGATTGCACCGGCAAGGAGCTGAGCGTCCTCAGGGGTAGAACCATTTTTCTGCTTTACTTTATCGATGGGATCACCAGCTACTAGTGCTTTAGCTACATTATGTGCCACTTCTTCATCGGCATTGTCCCAAGTCTCAAAGTTTTGGAGGCTCTTGTTGTTTAGTGATGGGAATGTAGCTTTTGCTATATGCCGTCCAACTTTCAGTGCCGAATCTTTCAATACATTAAATGAAAACTTGGCACCAAGTTTCATCCACTTGCCCTCATCGTTTGCAATAATATAGTCACTTAAATTGATTGTTTCGTAATCAGGCGTGCATAGTTTAGCCAATTCCTCGATCTGTAAGATGTATCGCGTTTTGGTGGAAGGAGTAAGTGCCGTGAGCGCCTCTATTGCTCCAATAATGATAAATGGGATGAGCCCTGGAATTGGATGCGGGTCTCCCACTAGGTGTGGATTCGGTTTGATATCAAGAATCGGTGGATGGATGTGCTCTCTGCTAGGATCGTCATGATCCTCAGGATTGCCGCCAATGTGTGCAATGACCGTATGAAACACGATGGCACCCAACCCATAAGCGGGCCCAATGTTTAGGACTCCACACACATCGGCTGCGGCCTCTTCACCCCAGAACCGCCATAGGGATGCCAGGGCATCCGCATTTGGTCCGCTGAAGAGGCCCGTGATTCCCTCCAGCAATTCGGGCAACAAACCTTCGTCCGCATGCAAGACATCGTGACCACCTATTTCGTGTGCGAGAATAGACCAAAGAATGGGGTGGTTTATATAGCCTGATGGCAAACTTACTACACCTGCCGTGAAATCAGCTGACAGCTCTTTCATTAACTCCACACTATACATATATGGAGGAGGAGAGACTTGATGTGAGGGAAGTATGGGAGCAGTGAAGGCACCAAGCGGAGGCAGTCTTTGTTTACGACCGAGACCCAGCTTAACCCGATCATCAGAATAGAGAAAAGAGGTATAAATGTCTGCAATTACGGCTTGCAATCTCTGGACTGAACTGTGCACAGGGCTCGTGGTTGACACTTGTGTTGCCGCGTTTGCGCAGAAGATGAGCCCCCACCACCCGTGTGGTTGAGGGAAGGAGAGGAGCATCTTCTCGCATATCTGTTGAAGATTATTTAGTAAAGGTTTGCTGAAGCCATTCTGATATTCCAGAGGCAATTCTTCAGACGCGGCCTCGATTAACTTCCCGAGAGCTCGCACTTTATTTCGATTCGTGCCATGCGGCGGCGTCTTCACTGGGCCAGCCGAGAAGTAATCATCCTTGGTCGTAAGCAGCCGGTGCAAATCCAAGAATCTATCACTTGTTAGGCCCGTACGTTGTTCTTGTGTTTGCAACATGTGAAACCCTCCTTAAGCCCAGGTTGATGTTTGAATCCCGTTGTGATTTCACAGTTCCGATGGCAAGCGTATAAATTGTCGAGTGAGTAATTCCATCGATAGCTAAAAAGTCGTCCACCTCTCGTTCAAAAAAACCTCCAAGATTGACAGAGCCAAATCCAAGACTTCCTGCTACAAGATTTATGTTCTGTGCGACGTGGCCAGCTTCAAGTAGGATAAATCGATAGCCTCTATCGCCATACTTGAAGGTAGATCGCTCAAACATAGCTGTAATAAAGATGACCAGGGAAGCCTTCGTCACAGCCGGCATCTGAACAAAAGATTTCTTGAAGGTTTTTGTTTGGTCGCCGCTCCTGACGAGCTCAACTACACGATGAGAGGGGTTAAAGTGGTATAAACCAGTCGCCAGACCCCGCACTCGCGTGGCGTGAAAAAAGATCTCTAATGGATAAAGTGCCCCAGCAGAGGGGACGACGCGTCTTCGACGGATTGGGCTTTCACCTGCGTGGGCCGGTGTGAAATCAACGATGCCATATCCTAGGAGCAGGAGTGCTGCAAGATAATTTAATGGCATAGAAACTTTAATGAATTCGCGACGAGATATGCGACCTTGTATGGCCTCTCTTACTGATAGACGAAGTGTCGGCAAGCGTTTTGGTAATGCTACGGTTGGGTAACCGTCAAATTGTAGGCTCTCAGGAAGACTTGCGACGTATTCACGAACTTCTTTCTCGGTAAGTCCTGGCGCATGACGTCCCAGCTTGCTATTTTCATGAAACAATTCCCAGAGAGAAGTTTCGGATCCTGCCGAGAATGCGAGATCTTGCCAACGGATAAAAGTCATAATGTGTATGAGATTTCAAGCAAAAGGGTGGGGAAAGGGGTTGTCAATCTTGATCTGGCCTGGATGACGCGTTGCAAATTTCTTCTGCATTACCCGCAATCGACTTCCTCCCAATGCCCTGAATTGATGTCCCATATACAAAGGGTGAAAGCCCGGAATGATTGCTCGTAAAACGTGTAGTCCAAGGTCTTTTATATCTTCCGTTGTGATATCAGCGAGTAGAACCGGATGCCCAACGGAAGAAATACGCTGAATGAGAGAATCAAGATCTTTTTCAGGATGCCCAGTGGAATGGTTCCTTAGTTCCTGAAAAGAAATCTGATTGGGCGAGGCGAATAGAAACTCAGCCTTCCGCGCATTTGCATGGTCGTAGTAAACGGCAGCGTGGGATTTTGGGTCGACTACATGTTCCCAATTTGTTCCTGGAGAAAAAGGCTTGGTCTGTTTTTCACGTAGCGCAAACGGAATGATTTGCGCCAGTTCTTCCAAACTCTTCTGGACGGCTATTTCAGGATCGAGACTGCAACCCGCCGCAACAAGCAGCGCAGGTGCTTTGGGAATTCCACATCTCATAGTCGAAAAGACCACGGTGACTCCGTGGTCCAGAGTAAAATCCAAGAGGGCAATTGATGATTCAGGCCGTGAGAGCCGCTGGGCGAGCAGTTGATTTTGATTACTAAGAGAGCCAAGGCGAATGTGCGGTCGTGATAGCTCAGTCTGCCAAGCTATTGCGATTGCATCTCGTTCGACCACCTCACAAATCCCAGAAATTGCGGCAAGGGTCGGATCCGTATGGCACGCTAGGCCAGTGGACATCAACGGGGCTAGTAGTGGTTCGCTGGCCAGCTCACGACTCCCGTAAGCAAGATACACGAAGTCTGCTGGAACGTATTTTTTATCACCGGAGACGATATCAATCGCGGGAACCCAGCGGATTGGTGTCTCCCGAGTAAATGGAGAAAAAGGGAAAGTCGGATCAGAATACTGTTCGGCAGTGTAGAGCGCAAATATTTCTGGTTGAACGCAACGGAATGGTGCTGATAAATATGAAGTGAGCGAAAGCTCCTCACGAATATAGGCAATGGCACAGTATCGTTCCACCGCCTCGCCAACCGCCTTGGAGATGGCGCGCTCCCTGTCAATTGCTACTCCTGTTCCATAAATCCTGCCTTTTTTAGTGGGTCCTGAAATCCCATCAACCATGCAGGTTTCTGCAGACATGCAGACAAAGTTTGGAGTTCCTGCGCCGTGCCTGACCTCACTGACATGGCGTATGATGCCAACCCGATCATCAACGAGCAAGCCTAATAGATCGGTAATGGTAGTCATGGAATCATACTCTCGATGGCGTATTGTTGATTGCGCATCCAGGATTCAACACAGCAAGAGAAGATTGCTGATGAAAAGGGCTGCAGTCGGAGCATCGAGGTACCTTCAGAACTCTTCGGGGCGTCATGCCGCCGGCGAGCAAGTTTACTTCCAGAATGCGGCCGTAACTTTGACCCGGTAGTGTCTGCGTATAGTGTCTAGTAAGTTCAAAAGCTGCAATGTCTCCCAGAATTGATGCCATGGAAGGATGAAACCCCACAATATGCTGACCTTCAAATGCGACCGAGTCAATGAGCGATTCAGTCAGATCGTCAGTCGAATGGCTGCGTTGTCGAGATAGAAAACACATGTAACATGCCGTTTCGCCAGGAATAACCAAGGGGCCCACGAGTCCAGTAAAATTTGTCAAAGTAATTGGCATAAACTTGATTTTCTTCTGGAGACACAGACGATTCCATGAGAGTAGGGATTGTTGACCTCCAAAATCAGATGTGGCAATGAGACAGTCTCCTTCAGGCAATTGACAGCCTTCTTGCCACTTGATGAAACGATTTGACGAAGCGCCCCATTCGGTAGTCTTGAGATGGCCAGTACTATCAAAAAAACGCAGATTGCGTTGCCTGGTATCATCAATGATCTGGAAATTCTGTTGGCCACAGGCAAGCAGCGACATGATAAGTTGTCTGGAAATGTAGTTTATGCCGACGATTAAGATACGGGTAGACTTAAATCGCTCGATCATAGTTGCGGACACTCCGTCAAAGTGCCAAAAAAAGATGTCTAGATGAGATTCCGTTGCTGCTGCAGAGCGTCCTCGAAAAGCCCCCGATACAAGAAATCCTCGGTCCAAAAGGTGTGCAATGACTTTCTCAACCTGAGGCTTTGCTAGCTTAGAAAGCCGACTTGCGATCTCATCGGTAGTAGCCCCGCCATTTTGGGAGGTCATGAGAACTGTGCGCACTATTTCTTTTGCGTCTGCTCCGCAAATTTTCAGTTCATTGCACCCACGTTTCAGGACAACGCCATCAGGAATCTCTATGACCTGAACGGGAACGCTGTAAATATACTCCCTCATGGGCAACCGTGAACTGCCACTGATCTGTTACATCCTTAAACAAGCAGAGCGATTTAGTAACATAGAATCTGACTGCTCGCTAAGATTAAGAAGGCTGTAGAGCATCTTATGAATGCTTAGCAAAAGCAGAAACATCCCCCGCATCTGATTGGATCGTACATTGTCCCCATATTGACTGCGAACTTGGTCGGATCGTCTCCCCAGTATTTCTGTATCTGTTTCCCGATCGTATTGAAATCATCAAAGGTAAGGTTGTCGAGCTTCCTTTTAATTAGTGTTTCAGCTGATTTTTTGGGCAACGCCTTAACGATTAGGGTCGCTCCGGTAATTTTCTTTGAAGTTTTTTTTGGTGCCATGAGTCCTCCTCTTTTGGTTTATCGGTTTCCTACTAATGGTCTGCACGATCGCCCCTTCTGCGCCTGCTTTGGTTCTCGATCGATGGACCCCTTTTGTGCCCGTAACGGCAAAAACCATTAAGGCTCCAAAAAACTGCTGAGTTAGGTTGCGAAGCCCGCACCGCAAGTGATCTGCATCTGCAGCAGAGATTAGGCGAGTCTTCTGAGCATGTGCGATATTGGGCTCGATTCTCCACGCCTTATTTGCCAATTCATAATCCGAGATTGTCAGAGCGATGGTCTGAACTGTTACGAATTGAAATCTGCACTGGGTGAAGAGATTTGGCAATTGATGTGCAATGCCTCCATGGTAAACGCTTTTCTTCAGGATACTCGTAAGAAGTTCGTCAGAAGACTGCTCACCTGTACTGATGACCAAAGAGTCCCAGTCTGGCTCGAACGCGACCAGACGCCCTCTAGGCCTGAGAACCCTATGAGCTTCCGATATGACCGCAGCGGGCTGCTCACAATGTGTCAACACACTAAAGCATACGCTGCCATTAAATTTGTTCGCTGGAAAATCTAGCTTGTGAGCGTCGCAAGGGTAGAATTCTATGGGTAGCGCGGTCCGGCGGAATCTGCGTTTTGCTTCTTGGATCATCACCTTGCTCTTGTCTATTCCTACAACTAATCCTGTTTTTCCAACAAAGCTGGCGAGCACCTTAGCATCATGACCTACTCCGCATCCGATATCGAGCAGCACATGCCCATTTTTCGGTCTCAGAAAAGAAGCTATGTGCTCTTTTGCAGTTCTCATGTTTTGATTCGCATTGGACCGGTCCAGATAGTCGATATATGATATCGGGTTAGTAGAACGATCCACGTCTCTGAATTCATATAATGAACCAACTCGTTGTTTATTCACGTAGCACACATCGTGTAGATGGTGGGCATTCCATATCTATGTCAAGTGAGTACTTTTCTGCATAGGATCACCTCACGAAACCTTCCGTATTTTCCTCGACCGTCCTTCCCATCCCTTTCGATGGGTGGTGACTTAGTATCTCAGCGTTAACCATCCCACCACTCTGCTTCCTATTACGTCTCCAACAGGATTTTCCTGATGGCGATCATTAATCGCATTGAATGCCGCTATAGCCACTTCAGCTCTGTCCTTCCAGAATCGATAGGCACCTCGCACATTCAGGAGGGTATATGCGGGAACCCGACTGTCAGGTGGGACAATGCCGCCGAAAAAACCGTTGAAGAGAGAGAATGCTGGAGAGACAGGATAACTGGAAGCTGCAACATGATGCACGACAGATTCAGCGCTAAGCCCGTTGTCCCATTCTCCACGTAAGCCCGCACTAATCTTATAGGGCGGTGCCCCTCGGGTATTTAGTCCTTGGGCTGCAACCAAATCTGAAGTCTGATGCACCTGAACTGTGGAATAGTTGAAAAAACCTGTCAGCCAAGAGGTCGCTAAAAATTCAAATCCCACTTCAGCTCCATATATGTCGGCTTGTCCGAAGTTCGCGCTTGTGAAGGTTCCATTAGGAGTTTGGATCACTCCAATTGAGTTTGATAGGTGATTGAAGAATACGTCTCCACGTACCCTTAGACGATGTTTCCAATACCAGCCTTGATACCCCGCTTCGTATGAAACAATCTTTTCGGCTTGAAGGTTTCGGGATCCAATTGCTGGTATGCTAAGCCCAAGCGGGATAATTACATTTCGTTGATCTGTGTGTGTTTCCAACGGATTAGGCGGACGAAATGCCATGGAGCCGGAGATTCGGAAGGTATGGTCTTGAGTTGGCTGGTAGAGGACCGCAACACGTGGACTATATGTCGGATTTAACTCACTGTGCAGGTCGATTCTAATTCCCGGAACAAACGTCAGGTTATTTGTGATGCGCCATTCGTCTTGGACATACGTTCCAAACCGATTCTCTTGGACTGCGCTATCGAATACATTGACCTGAGTGATTACATTGTGAAATGCGTTCACACCATAGATCAACCTGTTTGTTGATCCGATGTCCACTGTATGCTGAGTCCATAGCGTATATACGTCGTGTCTGAATGTCTGTGAGGGGTTTCCATTTCGATCCGTAATGGCTGCCAAGCCTCTGAGTTGAGGGTCAACGAGTGCAAGGCTGTTTCTATCCCAACGTGTCCAGCTGGTGCGGATGAAGAAGTTAGAACGTTCATACGAAGCTTGTACGTAGCCGTTCGAGAGTTGTGAAGACTCGTGAACCACGTCGTATACTTGACCATCAAACCGATTAGAATCGATGAACCCACCGGATAGGGATATCTTTGAATTATCCTTCAAGGAGTATTCGGTCTGTAAGTTAAACTTATTTGACCGCAAGGCCAGTGTATCTCGATTACTCCACTTCTGATTCTGATCGTGGCCGAAAGAGAGTCGGTATCCAAAATCGCCATGCGTGCCAGCTTGGATGAGGGTCGATCGGATTGTGCCAAATTCTCCACCGCCGAATTGAGCATAGGTGCCGTTTGTGTTGCCCTTCATCTCCTGTGGTGATTTGGTTACAATGTTAATGACACCGTCAAATGCATTGAAACCATAGATCGAGGCAGAGGGGCCTTTCATCACTTCAATTTTCTTAATTTCCGGTAGCGTCACCGGCAATAAGGACCAAAATACGTTGCCAAAGGCGTATTCATATATTGGTCTGCCATCCACCAATACAAGTAAGTGATTGGCGGCCGTCTGGTTATTCCCTCTCGTGCTGACATTAAAGTCGGCACCAGTCATCTGCATGACTTCCATTCCTGGAATACGCCGTAAGACAGTCGGTATGTCCGTTGCTCCTGAATGGCGAATATCTTCATCCGTGATGACGTACACATTTGCTGGTGCTTCTGAGATGGGTTGCTCTTGTCCTAAGCCTCTTGAAATGCTTTCTTTTTCTTCTTTTAAAATCCGAAAGATGTCACCCTCTGTTTCCGTGGCCGAGGAAGAAGCAGAAGAGGCTGTTTTTGTTGTGGAAGTTGAATCAGAGGATCGAGATTGATCCGATGGTGGTTGCGACGTTGCGATCTCCGGATTCTCTAAAGCGAGTAGAGCCATAAGGCCTATTACAAGACGGTAAGGAAAAAGAGCGTTTTTGGATATCGTTGTACTGTTCATCTGTACAGGAGCAGTGTAATAACTCTTGGTCTCATTGATGCTCCCGCTTACTGCACGGTCTGTTGACGGTAGTGCCCTTCTATTTTGTTGTGGCTTTTAGGGCACCTTCCTTGTTTCGCTGCACGTCATATTCCTGTTGCGTATTTTCCACAATAACCCTTTATGGTGATTCCTCTCTCCTTCATCAACTCGTCGAAAAGCTAGGTGAGTAGGCATTTCCCATAATACCTTGTGGCTCTAGTAGTTTGAGTTTATCTATCTGGATCAGAGCCATTTGTATAGATCCATTTGGGCCAGGGTCTCAGTTTTGCCCTTGTGTTCTACGGAACTCTATTTGGTGCGTACAATTTCGCTGGTAATTAGGGCGAAACGTAACCAAAGAAGCACCGTAAGAAGAGTTTGAAAAGG
>ERZ1292625.1006-Hain-H41-01um-R1-1006-length-37312-cov-10_pt1 | contig 37312 bp, 30 predicted proteins | sample MGYA00564400_ERZ1292625 | MGnify/ENA primary metagenome ERZ1292625 (study PRJEB36523, sample SAMEA6512639) | groundwater metagenome | collected 2019-01-08 | study: AquaDiva: Metagenomics assemblies of 32 groundwater samples
TGGAAATGCAGGAGATACTCAAAAGTGCTTCAGGTTACTGAAGTATTACGGAAAAATTAGGGTTATATAATTATTTTTTATTCCAATCAACCATAGTGCCATCTCTTCGGGCATCTTGAATAGTAAATCCATTTGGAAATCGCTTCTTCAATTTTTCTATATTTTCTTCTAAAACTTCTTGCATATCCCAATTAAAAAAACTACAAATCATTGCCGCATACCATAAAGTATCTCCGATATTTTCTCGTATCCCTGTGGTTTGGTCATTATCATGTGCAAAGGTTTTTTTGATGCAGGAAGCAACATCTCCCGCTTCTCCAGCAATTCCCAAACCCCAAGTTAGAATTTCTTTTTCAGAAGTTTCAAATTTTTTGGCAGTTGCTTTACACAATAATTGATATTCGGTTAAGTTTGAATTTATTTTTTGTTCAGGCATAATATTTGGCTAATCTTAACTGTTAATAAAGTTTTCTTCACACCAAAATATACTCCTAAGAATAAAGCATTATTAAGAATGGCTTACCTAAAACCCGATAATTTTCAAAACCAAATAACCTTCTTAATATCATCAGAATTCTTGTGGAAAGCTTCTTGGTAATCTAAACAATGAATAGTATTAGTAATTAATTTACTAGTTAATCCGGGCCAATGCTTTTCAAATTCACTAAATCTTTCCACGCCCCTAACATAATTTTGATAGTTAGCATTTACTACACCCAGGATTAAATTATTGTTTAATACCAAATTTATATTTATCTTGCTAATATCAATCGTTCTAAAGCGATCATCTCCAGTTATGCTGGTTAAGCAGAGCACCCCATTAGTATTAAGAAATTTTAATCCTTCTAAAACCATCGGCGAATAACCAGTAGTTTCTATTACTAGGTCTGCTTTTCCAATTTGGTGCACCAATTCTTCAATACCATATTCATTGGTAGAATAATATTTTGCGCCAGTTTCTTCAACGATTGCTGATTTTAAATTTCCTTTTCTGGATCTGGCAATTACATTTGTTTCTACATTCATCGTACGTAAAACCATAGACGCTAATAAGCCAATAGGCCCAGAACCCATAACCACTGCTGATTTCAAATCCCAATACATCCGTGTTTGCGCTTTCAAAGTTTGATCAATAACTTTTTCAACAAAACTTAATGGTTCTAACAGCACCCCAATATTCTGATGTTGTTTAGGTACCGAAACCAACCATTGCGGATTTTCTGCATAATATTCAGACATGATTCCATGGATTCCTTTAATGCCGATTTCGGTATAATTTCCCGTTAAGCACATATCATTTTGACCATTTTTACAATTCAAACATTTTTCTGGGCAGGGTCTTCGTACAGTTCTAACCACTAAATCCCCGACGTTAAATGAACTCACTGAAGCGCCAACTTCAGCAATCTTTCCGATGGATTCGTGCCCCATAATTAAATAATTTGAATCCGCCGGGGTTTGGCCATATAATCCATCTACAATTTCTAAATCAGTTCGGCAAACTCCCGCTTGAAGCACATTTACTAATACTTCATCATCAGTTATTATAGGTTCATCTACTTTGATTAATTGTTGCGAATTCTTTTTCAAAGGAGTTATAGCAATTGCTTTCATTAGTTGCAGTGCTCCGTTGTGTATAGTTATTAAAATTTGCGATATTCTTATCTATTTATAGCGATTAAGACTGTTGTTTATCTGATTTATTTTTAGAAAGAGTAATAAAAATTTCATCAAAATGTTTTTTTTGTTCAATTTCTACTTTCTGTTGGCTCTCTAAATGTAATAAAGGAACAAAAGCATACACTTTCTCCTGCTTTCCTGCTCGCGGAGGCAACAAGGAGGAAAAAGTTAATTTATTGGTTTGGTCCTTGTTAGAATAATAAGTAATTTTGTGATAGAGGTCACGAATAACTTCTACGATATCAACTTTTTTTCCATAAAGGTGGTTAAATTTAACTGGTCTTTGCTGGGCTAAGATTCTCTTTTTAGTGCTCATGGCCCGCTGCAAAGCATTAATTAAGTCTTCAACGGAAACTTTTCGATTTCGCGGCTGCGGATTTCTGGGAATTAATTTATATTCTTGTTTTTCTTTATTCTTTCTTATTCCCAGTTCGTCAAATAAGTCTTCCGTTTCTTCTTCAGAAGTCTGATTAATCAATTGATCTAATTTAAAGATGTCGTTATCAATTAAATGAGTAGCTTTTATTTTCAACAGAACCGCTGCGGCTAGCAGAATTTTTCCTGAAATCTTAAATTCATGCTCCTGCATTGCTTTAATGACTTGAATAAATTTTTCAGTAAGCAAAGAAATATTAATATCCCAGGGGTCCATCTGTTCGGTCTTTACTAAATCTTGGATGATCGTTTTCCAGCCGACTTCATCCTGATTCAGCAATAAATCCATAATTTGCTGTTGCATTTACATTAGAAATTGTTTTCGATATAAAAAAGCTGCGCTTTTGGGTATTCTTAAGAATATATTTAGAAAATAAATGGGCCTGCCCGGAAATTCTGACTCGAACCGGGTAAACTCACTCCGCTGTGCTTCGTTCGTAACCCTCTCTCGTCCGGGATTTGCATAAAAATAATAGAAGAATGAATGGGCCTGCCCGGAAATTCGTAAGCCTGCGCACGAATGAACGAACGCAGTGACTTTCTCGAACCGGGGATCAACGCCTTACTTTGCAAAAAATGCCTGTAAGGGCGCTGTCATTGCCGCTAGACCACAGGCCCGGATATGGGTTAATTTTAATGTTTGTTTATTAAATTTTTGGATTTTTTATGGTAACATTTATGAAAATTGTTCTTTTTATTAGTAAAATGGATATTTATCAACCTGCAGAAGACTCTTACTTATTAAATAAATTTGTAAAAAAAGTAGCGTCCGGTAAAGTATTAGATATGGGAACGGGATCAGGAATTCAAGCTCTAACTGCGGTAAATAGCCCTAAAGTAAAAGAAGTTCTTGCCGTAGATATTAATAAAACAGCCATTACTGTTTTACAAAAAACTATCCACGAAAAAAAACTTAAAAAAATCAAAGTTCTAAACAGCGATTTGTTTGAAAAAGTAACCGGGCAATTTGGTTGTATTATTTTCAACCCACCTTATCTTCCGCAAGACAAAAACATAACTGATGCTGCTTTATATGGCGGAAAAAAAGGTTGGGAAATCTCTGAACACTTCTTTCAGCAAGTTTCTAATTATTTAACTCCAACCGGAATAATCTTATTTTTATTTTCTTCTCTAACTAATAAATCAAAAATAGAACAAATCCTTACTGATCATTTGTTTCAGTTTAAAGAATTAGGAAAGCAAAAACTTGCGTTTGAAGAATTATATGTATACAAGATAACTAAAACTACCTTACTTAAGACTTTAGAAAAAAAAGGAATCAAAAATATTCATTACTTTGCGCACGGTAAGAGAGGAGTAATTTACGCCGGAACAAAAACTACTAAACAAATAGTTGCAATAAAAGTAAATCGAAAAGAATCTACTGCTGTTGGCAGAATTACTAACGAAGCGAAGTGGTTAAAATTACTAAATAAACGTTCTATCGGTCCAAAATTATTATTTCATGGAAAAGATTACTTAACTTATGAATTTGTTCAGGGCAAATTTTTATTAGATTGGCTGGAAAACAAAGACAAAGGAACTATAAAACTAGTTTTGATTTCTCTGCTGCAGCAATGTTTTGAATTAGATCAACTTAAAATTAACAAAGAAGAATTACATCGTCCTTTCAAACATATACTAATAACTAAAGAAAACCAACCGGTTTTGATAGATTTCGAACGTTGCTATAAAACTGATAAACCCCACAATTTGACTCAATTTATAGAATTTATCTGCCGGATTAAAACCGAATTAGAACAGAAAGGCTTTCCTATTTCCGCAGATAAATTAAGAGAACTGGCTAAACAATATAAAGAAAATCAAAGTAAACAAAATTTAAATCAAATTTTAAATCTGATTTTGCGTTAAATGCAATCAATAACTTCTTTGAATCCTAATGACCTGGAAAGAATTCCGTTTCTCCCTGCCAATGGATGCCTTTCTTTAATTCTACCGGTCGCCAGTGGTCTTCAACTAAGGTAGCTTCTAACCAAGTTGCTAACTCTTGAGGATTACCAATGGTTGCTGATAAGCCAATTAACTGGGGTTTGATCAACATTCTAAGTAAAGTCAGGATTACTTCTAAAGTCGGTCCCCTAGAAGGATCATTAAGCAGATGAATCTCATCTACAATTACCGTTTTAACTTCTGAAAGCCAAGAAACTCTATGCCTAAGCAGGGAATCTAGTTTTTCCGTAGTTAATATTAATAAATCGTAATTTGCTAAATAATTCGATTCAGAATCGACTTCTCCCGTAGAAATTATCACTTTATACTTAGTTCCATTAAATAACTCTTTATATTCTTTAAATTTTTCATTTGCTAAAGCTTTTAGAGGAACTAAATAGATTGCTTTTCCAGAGGTATTTTGGTGTTTTTCATTACTACTACTACTATTACTACTACTACCACTTTGATTACCCCCATTATTAGTGGTATTATCCCCATTTAATTTATGACATATAACTATGGTCGCTATCAGCGTTTTTCCGGAAGCTGTTGGCGCACAGACTAATAATGATTTATTATCCAATAAACCAGCTAAAAGAGCTTTCTCTTGAACCGGAGTAAGCTGGGGAAATTTAGAATAATAAGCTTTAAAGAAGTCCGGAAGGGGCAAATCTTGTAATTGGGTCATTAAAAAAGCAGGAAACCTTTATATTTTTAAGTGTTTCTAGGTTAAAAGTTAAAAAAGCTGATTAAAAAGTTAAAAATAGCCCAACCGACGACTAAACTAGAACCCTGTTCTAGAACCGTGTTTTATCATTTTTGAATGATGAACCCCTGAAAGCGTAAAATTTTGGGGTTTTAGGCGTCCTCCTGGTGCGGGGCGCTTTTCAAGTCCAAATTCTTACGAAAGGCTTATAAATCGATTTTTGGTAGTTAGTAGATAACCTAGTGGTTTTGGGATTTAGATGTGTAAGTCCTTCTAGGTTTGATTCATCTATAAGATCGAAAAAGTGTACTTTTATAGGTCTGCTTTTCGAAATTCTTTCAGGTGAGTCGTATTATAGATGAATCAATAAGACAAAATAATGAAGTAAAGTAAAAAATAAAGTAAAAAAAACATATTCAAAACACGGAGGTGTGTTTAGAAAATGAAAATAAAACGAATGGTTAAACGCATTTTAACTGTTGGTACCGTTTTTACAATGCTCGGTGCTACGGTTATGGGTGCGATGGCTGCGGATTTGAGTAAATACCCAGACATGTTTGTTTCTGACGGGGTATTCAACGGCCTAATGGTTGTTGGTGAAAATGCAGCTGCTATTGACAACTTGGCTTTGACAGACATTGCTTCAAGTATGAAGTATAAGAAAGCCGGAGCTGTTTCTACAGTTTCAGTTGAAGGAGATGCTTGGAAAGTTGGAACTAGTTCTAAATTCTTAGAATTGGCTAACAGCAACGCCACGAGTTCTGCACTTGTTGGAGAAACATTTTTAGACATTAACACCTTTATTGGTGATGCAGAATTAGGTGGATTAGTAGATGGATCTTTTTCTACTAATGCTGCTAATTATGACTACCAGCAGTTTATGTTCTTTGAAGAGTCGAATGGTGCCGCAGCAAAACAAAACAGACTTGTAAAATTCGACGAATCTGATGATGAAGTAACTGCAGACCACCTTTTCTTTAAAAGTTCTGAGCAGATTACCCATTACAAATTGGAATTTGCATCTACTGCTCAATCAGATGTTACCGATGCTGATGGAACGGCAACCACTTCCGGTGGTTACTTAGACGACTTTAGAAATACCGATATTAAGATGTTAGGTAACGATTATTCTATTGTTGAAGCTACAAGACCTGCTACGGGACTTACAACCAGTGTTAAACTAACCTTAATGGCTGGGGCAACTCATGACACTATGTTAGAAGGAGACACTAAAACGTACACCGTTGGTGAAAAAGAATATGAAGTTGCTTTAACGTATGTTGATGCAACCAAAGCAAAATTCACCGTAAACGGAGAAGCAACCAATAAATTAGCTGTAGGAGACACTTATGTTCTTTCTGATAGTAGTGAAATAGGTGTTTCTGAAGTATTGTACCAAAGTTATGCTGGTGGGGTTCACTCTGCTGAGTTTTACTTAGGAGCAACCAAATTAGTATTAAGGGACGACAACTCTACTGTAGCTGGTGGAGCTTACAACATGAAAGTTGGTTCCGAAGATATTGATGGGACTACTGTTGTAATAACTGGTACGGATGATGCAACTACGGCAACTTTAAGCACTATTGAACTTAACATGACTGCTGATGATGACTACTGGGTACCTGCTGGTGGAAAATTAAGCGAAGTCATTGCTGCTGCTGGTGATGAAGATGAAGTTCTTTTTGGCGGAGCATTTGATGTAGAATACAAAGGCTTAGCTGAACAGGAAACTAAAGAGTTAAAGCTAAAGACCTCTTCATCCAAGAGATACAAATTACAACTTATGGACGGAGATGGAAATGCAGTAGAACTTCCAGTTGCGTATGCTGAAGGAACTTCCAACCTGTCATTTGGTGAAGAATCTCACGTAGCAACCTCTAGGAATAATCAAAAGCGATTAGTTCTTGGTGAAGGTAGAGTTACTGGTGGTGGAGAAGTAGTCGAAAAAGATGACTTCTTCGTCATAACTGGCGGAACAGCTGCGGATGGTTCGGCAAAATCGTACTTGATGCAGTATAAAGGTGCAGATAAAGTTTCCAAAACTAGCCCAAAAATTAAATTTAAGAATATAGGCAGTGGAGAAACTTTAGAATACTCAGTATCTTCAACTAACCGAACGGCAACCATTAAGTTAGGTGGTTATTCTTTTGGTGTTGATGGTGTAGGTATAACTGTAGATGATTTCCCCGTCTTTGTTGACTTAGATGGTTCAGGGGGAGCGCCTGCTGCTAATGGAAACATAACTTTTGTGGACTACTTTGGGTCTCAATGGGCATTTAAGCCTAACACGATGGATACACTATTAGGTTATAATGACCTTGCTGGTGTTAACTCAACTTCAATAGCATTTGTACAGATTACTCAGACTACACCTAATGCAGATGACTACGACAACGTTGCTCCATCAACATTAATACTAAACCTTACTACAGCTGCTGGTCCAGAAGTACGAGCGGATTTGTATGGTGTAACTTTATTAACGCCTGACGGAGAAACTGAAGTTAAGTATGGTTATACATCTATGGGTACGTTTATAACTCATAGTGAGCCAAGCAGTGACCCAGACGAAATAACTATGGTTTACCCAGCTAAACAAAGGTTACCGCAAGTTTACGTTACTAGCGGAGCAACTAGCACCTCCACAGTAAGTGGCGGAGAATTAGTTGCTGTAACTATTGTTGACGCTACCAAGTTAGACAGCGAAGTTGCTAGTGTGAAAGCACAGAACTTAATCGTTGTTGGCGGGCCTTGTGTTAACACTGTAGCAGCTGAATTGTTGGGCAACCCAGCAGACTGTACTGAAGGATTTACACCTGGCAAAGCAAGAGTTAAATTGTTTGAGCACGCTAATGGTAATGTAGCTATGTTAGTAGCTGGTTACAGTGGCGCAGACACAAGACTTGCTGGTAAAGTAATTGCACACAGGTTCGCAGAATTAAGTGGAACTGAAGTAGAAGTTGAAGGTACCACTTACAGTGATGCAACCATCAGTAAATCTGCAGTAACTAAATAAGCCTTAACCGGCTATTTTTTTCTTTTTTTTCTTTTTCTTTTTTTTTAAACTTTTTATTTTGAAATATAATCCTAAAGGCACTATCCGTTTTATGAGTGATACATTTCTCAAATCACTCACTTTTTTCTTAGTTCTATTTTTGGACTTACAAGAAATGCAGTAGAGAGGAGCTTAAAACAAGAATATTTCTTAACTACTCGCCAAAGCTAATTACAAAAACGAGCAAAATCACTCACTTTTCGAATTGTGCCATCCTAAACAAAGTTTTATAAATTAAGAAATGATTCTGCTTTTATCATGATTAATAATCTTAATAGTAATTATTTACCTACGCTTTTTTTTGTTCTGCTGTTAGTTTTATCTATATTTGTGATTAAACCTCTGTTTCTAGCATTGTTTTTAAGCGCTTTGCTGGCGTATATCATTTATCCGGTTTACAAATGGCTGTTAAAAAAAGTTAAAAATAAAACGGCAACTTCTCTACTAATTTGCTTAGTTGTTTTTTTGATGCTGGTAATTCCGGCAGCTTTTTTTGTAAAAATTTTAGTGCAAGAATCTTATTTAATCTATGTAATAGCAAAGCAAAAACTGGCTGTTGGTCTGTTTAGGGATTGCGGCAATACTTTTTGTGGAATGATTAAAGATCTTGGACAGAATGAATTTGTTAATTCGCAAATTAAGAATATACTCAAAACAGCTACCGAGTGGGTTATCCAAAAAGGTTCTGCACTTTTAATCAGCGTACCTAAACTAATATTGAACTTATTTGTAATGTTTTTTACCTTATTTTATTTCTTGAAAGATGGCGAAGAATTAGTTGCCCGAATTTATTCCTACCTTTGTGTTCACCATAAAAAAGGAGCTTTGCTCTTAGGAAGATTAAAAGAAATTCTTCGCGGGCTTATTTATGGTTATTTATTAGTAGCACTTATTCAAGGCACATTAGGTGCGTTAGGATTTTTTATTTTTGGGATCTCCTCTCCTTTATTTTGGGGATTAATGATGGCTTTTTTAGCTTTAATACCTATTTTAGGAACCGGAGTAGTTTGGGTACCGGCGTCAATCATTTTGGTTTTAGACGGCGTTTTTCAAGATTCTACTAATTTGATTATCAAAGGGATTGCGTTGTTTGTTTATTCATTTATATTCGTGGGCGGCATAGATAATTTCCTTCGTCCGAAATTAATTGGAAGAAAAGCCAAAGTTCATACTGCTATTGTTATGGCCGGAATTTTTGGTGGAATTTTAATGTTCGGACCTGTAGGCATCATTCTAGGCCCTTTAATCTTGTCACTTACCGCAGAAATTATTGATATTTATTTGACTAAAAGAATGGAGTAGTATTAGTTGTATAAATCTCTTGGTAATTTAAGAACATAGTTAACGGGGCATACCAATTAAAAGAAGATGTTCTAATTGCGAGCATCGGGTAACTAATCTATTTTCATCATCCCATTCAAAGCGCTGGATGGACTTATATCCTACATCTTTTAAAACTTTTTTAACATCTATTGGATTTCTAGTGTGATCGCATAATTCCAGCAAGGTAACTGTAGTTAAATCATTATGGGGATTGCTTAAATAATCTAAACTAAATTGTCGGGCTTGTGTTGCTGCGGCAACTACGGCTTTAAAATGAGTATCAGCAGTTAACACTTCCTCTCGTTTTTCATACATCGGATATTTTACTCCAAATCCCGGGGAAACGCCGCCATCAATTCCAAAAGTTGCGCAGTATTCCATTTTAACATAGGTTGTTTGCTGGAATTTAAATACATTTAGGTGTGGCAAAATAATAATTAGCAAGGGGTTATCATCATCGTTATTATTATCCCTTTTATTTAGAATTGCGTTCTTTTAGCATAATCAATCAATTGCTGCAAGTAACTTTGCAGCTGGATCTGTTCAGGAATGTGGCGTAAAAAGAACTTGGTACTCAAATTGATTGAATAGGAATGAAACAATTTGTCCAGTGGATCTTGGTGGGGGGCAGTATTAGTTATGTTTACATAATAAATCGCTTCTTTTCCTAAAGTGATCCTGTTCCGATAGAAATTATATGGTTGATAAGCTTTATAGACAGAATAAATTATTCCTGAAACTACAATAAGTATAAATAAAATCAAAGAGATTAATTTAACTATAGTTTCCTGTTCAGCTCCTAGTTCTAACAGATAAATGTTTAATAGGATTCCTAAGTAAAAAATAATTCCCAATATTACTAAAGAAACTATTTTTGGAAAAAGGGTTCTGGATTTTGATTGAGGTAACACATACAGGGGGGTTTCCTGCGGTCGTGGTTCTTGCATTTTAAATCCAAATCTTTTCCAGTTTAAATGTTTTATGGCTAAATATATGTGCATAGCGTGAAAATCACCAGCGAGGGCTTTGTATCACAAAGAAATAAGCAACGACTTATTTCTTGTGCAGAAATGAAATCGTTTTTTCATTTCTTGCATCGGAAGTCGAGGTAGAAGTGCTTGTGGTGATTCTTTGACATTAAGACAAGCACCCCGAGCGAGCTATGCACATACGGCTAAATTAAGTAAGAAAAAATGGGCCTGCCCGGAAATTCGTAAGCCTGCGCACGAATGAACGAACGCAGTGACTTTCTCGAACCGGGGATCCCCGCCATATCAAAATCGGCACAATTTGGAACTGCGTCGAATATGTCGAGGCGGTATCATCTATGGTCTCATTAACTGAGATAGCCACTAGACCACAAGCCCACTAATTTATACCAAAGACTTATATTCTTTTATAAACTTTCTTTTTTTTAGGAGAGGTTGGTTTTTAAAAATGGATCCTGAAACAGAATTCCTATGCGGATTGATAGAATTACAATATGGGCTAAAGGTACAAGAAAAGCTAACAGTTCTTGCTGCTAAAATTCCTTGGGCCCAGAACTGGCCGGAAGACCAGCAAGCTTTCTGGAATGCCGAAGCATTTATGTGGCAGCACAAGATTAGCCAGGAAAAAAGGCAATTAATTTCACAGGAATTAAAGTTTTTAATTATGGATTTACCGACAAAAAACCTAGATCTCGGCTGCGGAGCGTATAGTTATCTGCCTTCCGTCGGAATGGATTTCTCGGATAAAATGTTGCAGTTTAATGACCAGTGTACCGAGAAAATCACGGCAGATTTAGAAAGCCCTCTGCCAGTAAAAGATAACAGTTTTAATTCAGTTACGGCTATTTTTGTTTTAAACTATATTAAAAATTATTCCGGTCTGCTATTAGAAATAAATCGAGTTTTGAAAGAAGGTGTTTTTGTAATGGTTTTGTATTCCAAACAGATTAATGAATGGCAGCGGCAGAAAGAAGTAAATGCTTTTACAGCAGAAGACTGGAAAGCCGTTCTAAACCGGGCTGGCTTTATAGTAGATTTTTATGAAAAAGAAGGGTTGTGGTTCTTTAAATGTAAAAAACTAAAAGATTAGGATGTTGATTAAAAGCCGCCGCCTAGGCCAAGAGGCGAACGAGGAACGTCCATTGCTTGCACCTAATTATTGTTTGGCTTCTTTAAGGTTACTGTGTTTATTTGGCGAGAGCTAAAGCGGGAAGCCAACCGAGTGAGCGGCCAAGGCGGCTTTTAGGAATGGAAAGACCTCTTTAAGAGAAAATTTATTAAATAGAGCTGCCCTACTACTGCTTAAGGTGATTAGATGGATCGTTCAGAATTATTATTAAGGTATGGGTTCATTAAGAAGAATAAAAAAGATAATTACTATTACGATGAAAAAAAAGGCTGGTATGAGCCCGTAGCTGGGTACGAACTCAATGCCAAAAATGACGCTTCAGAAGAAGAATCGGAACTGGTTCCCCATAATTATGTTAAGACGGGCTATCCTCCTCCGATTAAAACTTATGTTCTTTCTTTAGAAATGTTTGATATGAGTTTAGAAGAACCTTATTTTTGGATCATTGATACTCTTAAAGAGAATTTTGCTATTTTAGAAAAATTAGAAGATTCCTTCGCCGCAGCAGAGAATTCAGCTTTCTTTGGAGCAACGCAGCAGCGCTTAGGTGCACAGCAAGATAAAGTTTCTCAATACTTAGCGACTATGGGTAAAATGATTAAAGAATTATTCCAGATGGTCCGGGAATTAAGGATTATTGATGAACGATTAGGTTATTATGATCGAGTAGAAAAAGAAATGAGTAAGCCGCTAGAGCAACGCAGTAAAAGCGACGAAATTACTTTAAAAGGATTCTTTGTGGATTTAGTACAAGGCGGAGGAAAAAATGCTGCCTCAGTTTATGGTATGGCCCGGGAGTTAGAATTTATTACTCTTCCTGATTTATTCTTTGATGCACCTGCATTTAAAAATGTGGGAGAGCTGGACCGTTACATAGAAGGTTTGGGAAAAGATTTTAATCGAAATGTAGTCAGAGTTTTGCAGCGACATTTAAACCAATATCGGGAATGGAGAATAAGAACCCATCAAGAGCATAATAACCGCCGGAAATTCATGCTGCAATATTTATTACAACATTATAAAATTATTGAAATGTATCTGAATTGGACTAAACCTTATTTACGCAATGTTTCTCACTTAACTATGAAAGAAAAAAGTATGGAATCAGTAGATATGGTTTCTGCTTTTGAAGGAAGCATGTTAGATGTAGAAGTTCTTGCCCGCAAGGAAAAAGATGGTGCTCAAGGCTGTGTTTTAGTAACTTTTAATTACCGCACTCGTCCGGAAATGAAATTCGTTCAAGAAGGATATCAGCGAGGACCAGTGCATGTTGGGAGAATGATTATGACGGTAAGAGGATATACTTGGACTAATAAGCAGCTAGAAAATTATAAAAAATTAAAAAAGAAAGAAGAATTTTTATTATTGGGAGAAGTGTCTTCTTCGGTTAAGAAAGCTATGGATGCTTTAGGCGAAGAATTAGAAAAATATTTACAAGAAGCAGTAGGCAATGCGGAGAAAAAAGAAGAAGTTAAAGAAACTGAAGTTAAAAAGCCTTTAATGGAAAAGTTATTTGGCGATTTTTATACCCCCAGTTCGGTAAAAAAAACTACCTCTACTAAGTCTAAACGAGAATTAGAAGCTGCAGAGAGAAGTACAGAAAAAGCCTTAAAGGATCTTAAGAAAAGCGTGTTAGGTGCCTGTTGGGGAACCTTCCATTACTTTAAGAAAGCTCACGATATGATTGCGTGGTAGGAAATTTAAATTAACCTTCTAAGTGTACACGAATAAATTTTACACTATTAAAAACAAATTACGGGTTTCCAATTTCGCCAGAGATTTTTGTACAAGAGTTTAAAACCAGCGGGTGTTGCTATATTTTTCTGATACTTTGCTAATACTAAACAAAAAATAGTACGTATTTAGTTAAGTGAGTGAACAGTGCCAATGGAGGCGCACGGCATCCAAAAATTAAGTATAAACTCAGATGCCGTAATCGCGCCGTGCTCTGCTCACAGGAACGCAACTAAATACGTACAAAAAATAAGAAGTTATTTAAACAAGATTGATTATTTATTCATAATATGAAGAACAAGATTGTAGGATTTATAATCGTCGGAATTGCAGTTTTAATAGGTTTTATAATATACTCTTTTAATAGAGCAATGACCGACATAGTTAATACTTCCTGTGAACATGGCCCTACTTGTCCTATGTGGGGTTCAATAAATTTTCAGACAAATGTAAGTCTCGGAATAATGCTTTTTGTTGTGATGGTCGGGTTATATTTGGTATTTTTTGGCAAAGAAGAAAAAATAATAACAAAAATTAAAACAATAAAACAACAGATAGAACCAAAGAAGATTACAAAAGAAAATTATCAAAAAACAATGGGTAATTTAAGCGATGATGAAAAACTCATTTTTGAGAAAATTTTAGAAGCAGAAGGAACAATATTCCAATCAGATTTAGTAGAGCAATCAAAACTCGCAAAAGTCAAGGTTACCCGTTTATTAGACAAATTAGAAGGGAAAGGGTTAATTGAAAGGAAAAGAAGAGGGATGACTAATATCGTGATTTTAAAACATTAAAAGAGCAAATAATAAAATGGCAAATCGATTCCAAAAACCAGGCTTTCTTTCGGAAAAGCAGTTTCGGGAGCATATTAAATTATATGAAGGTTATGTTAAAAAATCAGAATCAATAAAAAATAAATTCGAAGAAGTTAGTTGGGAAGATGCAAACACAACCCAAAGCAGCGTAAGGAATCTTCTTCTTGGTGAAATATTTGCAAATAATGGGGCAAAATTGCATGAATATTATTTTGGGAATTTAGGGAAATCAAGACTAAATGGAGAAATAAAAAAAGCCCTTCAAGATTTCAAAACTATGGAAGAATTTGAAAAAAGACTTATTGCCTTTGCTTTATCTTCAAGGGGATGGGTTATTCTTGCCTGGGATTTTGAAATGAAACGATTGAGGCTGTTTGGAACAGACCAACATGACGTAGCGGTCTGGAATACTGTGCCTCTTCTAGTGCTTGATGTTTATGAGCATGCTTATTTTATTGATTACGGGACGGACAGGAAAAAATATGTAGAAGATTTTCTCACTGAGATTGATTGGAAGGTTGTGAACGACAGATTCAAAGCCATTAGTAATTGAAACTAGTTTCATACAATTGCTTATAAGGTGTTTCATTCTTTATTTCTCTAGGTGATGTTAAAATGAATCAAGAAATAATAAAAATAAAAGGAATGCATTGTAAAAGCTGTGTTGAATTAATCGAAGCAAAACTAAGTTCTTTAGAAGGAATTAAAGCCGTCAAAGTAAATCTCGCGAAAGATGAAGCAGAAGTTAAATTTAGTCCAGACAAAATTAGTTTGGAAAACATAAACTCAGAAATAAATATGTTGGGCTATGTTGCTGGAACTAATAAAGAAAATGAGGAAAAAAATGAAGGAAAAAAGAAAAGAAGAGGATTTTTACCGGGTTTAATATACGGCTTAATTCCGCACATTGGCTGCATTGCTTTTATTATCGGTTCAATATTAGGGGTAACGGCACTAATGAATTTTTTTAAACCGCTCTTAATGAACCGGTATTTCTTTCATGCTTTGATTGGAGTTTCATTAGGTTTTGCGACCATATCTTCAGCAGTTTATTTAAAGAAGAATGGATTGTTATCTTTGGCTGGGATTAAGAAAAAATGGAAATATCTATCTGTAATGTATGGCTCTACAATCGGGATTAACTTATTATTATTTATGCTGATTTTTCCATTATTAGCCAATGTGTCTGTTGGTTCATCTTCAATAACAGGAGCAGCTATAGGAATAGCAACTAATGAGAATACCAACTCTCTGCTTAAACTTAAAGTTGATATTCCCTGTCCTGGCCACGCGCCCCTAATTTCCCAAGAACTAAAAACTATCCCGGGGGTAACTGGAATAAAGTTCAGTTTTCCGAACTATTTTGAGATAACATACAATTCTGCGGTAACATCAAAACAGGAAATGCTGGTATTGGATGTTTTTGAAAGCTATCCAGCAACCGTGGTTAGCGAATCTGTTGCCGAACAAAGTATTCAGGAAGAAAATAATCCTCCTGCCGGTGCTGCTGGGAGTTGTTGCGGTGGAGGGGGAACTTGTGGAAGCAAGGGCGGCTGTGGAGGCTATTAAATAATAAGTAATAAAAAGGAGGAGATATTTATTGATTAAGATGAAGCAGACAACAATAAAGATAAGCGGAATGCACTGCCAGAGCTGTGTAACTGTTTTAGATAAAGCATTAAGCAAAGAAAAAGGAGTAAAATTAGCAAATGTAAATTTTTCTACTGAAAAAGCAGCGATTGAATTTGATGAAAAACAAACCAGTGAAGATAACCTGCTTCAGGCGATAAAAAATAAGGGTTATCAAGGGCACGTGATGGCAGAGGATTCTCATGATCATCATGCTATTAGTTTGGAAAGTAAGAAACAGAAAGAAGAATTAAACAGATTAGAACTTAAAGTTATTTTGAGCGCAATTTTTGCTGTTCCTACTTTACTTTTAGGAATGTTTTTTACGAGAAACCCAATTCCATTTCAAGATTATATTATGTGGGTTTTGGCAACACCAGTTCAGTTTTACATTGGAAAACAGTTTTATCAGGGAACTTGGGCTGCTCTGAAGAATAAAACTACCAATATGGATACTCTAATTACTATGGGTACTTCAGCAGCTTATTTTTATTCTGTTTATGTTATATTATTTGCGACACAAGGACATCAATATTTTGAAGCAGCTGCTATATTAATCACTTTGGTCGTTTTAGGCAAATATCTGGAGGCAGTAGCCAAAGGAAAAACTTCGGAAGCAATTTCTAGGTTAATGAAAATTGGAGCAAAAACTGCAACCGTAATCAAAAAAGGAAAGGAAGAAAAAATCCCCATAGATAATGTGCAAAAAGGAGATCTTGTTTTAGTCAGGCCAGGAGAAAAAATCCCTGTTGACGGCGTAGTTGTTGAAGGCCATTCAACAATCGATGAAAGTTTGGTTACGGGAGAGAGTATTCCTGTTGAAAAAAAGAAAGGGGATTTAGTCATAGGCTCTACAATAAATAAAGTAGGCAGCTTTAAATTTAAAGCCACAAAAATAGGGGCAGAAACAACCTTATCAAGAATTATTAAATTGATTGAAGAAGCGCAAACAAAGAAAGCTCCTATTCAAAGATTTGCTGATGAAGTTTCTGCTTATTTTGTGCCGATTGTTATTATAATCGCAATTGTCACTTTTATAGTTTGGTTTTTTATAGCTAATGCCTCGATCGATTTTGCTTTAATTGCGGCGGTTGCAGTCTTAGTTATTGCCTGCCCCTGCGCTTTAGGCTTGGCAACACCAACAGCAATAATGGTAGGAACAGGAAAAGGAGCAAAACAAGGAATTTTAATTAAAGGCGGCGATGCTTTGGAAACTGCTCATAAATTAAAATCCGTTGTTTTTGATAAAACAGGGACAATAACTAAAGGAAAACCAGAAGTTACGGACATTATTGGAAAAGATAAAAATAAGATTTTGGAAATTGCCGGAAGCATTGAAAAAGATTCTGAACATCCATTGGCAGAAGCGATTGTTAATAAAGCCAAGCAAAGTAAAGTTAGCTGGAAAAAAGTTAGTGATTTTAAAGCATTGGTTGGCAGAGGTGTAAAAGCGAAAATTGGAAAGAAAGAGCATTATTTAGGAAACTTAAAGTTGATGAAAGAAAGAAAAGTTAATTTATCTTCATTTAAGAATAGACTTATTGAACTAGAAAATGAAGGAAAAACAGTTATGATTTTATCTGAAGGAAAAACAGCTCTTGGTTTGATCGCAGTTGCTGATGAGATTAAAGAGGATTCCCCCCAAGCGATTAAGAAATTACAAAATTTAGGGATTAAGGTCTATATGATCACAGGAGATAACCCAAGAACTGCCCAAGCGATTGCTAAAAAAGCAGGAATAAAAAATTTCTTTGCTGAAGTTTTGCCAGAAGAAAAAGCAGATTATGTTAAGAAATTACAGAGAGAGGGCAAAGTTGGGGCAGTTGGTGATGGAATTAATGATGCGCCAATGTTAGCGCAAGCAGATATAGGTATTGCTATGGGTTCTGGGACAGATGTTGCTATGGAAACAGGAAGTGTTGTTTTGATGAGAGATAGTTTGTTAGATATTCCTAAAGCAATTAAATTAAGCAAGATAACGATGAGCAAAATTAGGCAGAATATGTTCTGGGCTTTTATTTATAATATTCTAGGCATTCCAATAGCCGCCGGAGTTTTGTATCCGTTTACTGGTTGGTTGCTTAATCCAATGATTGCAGGAGGAGCAATGGCATTAAGTTCAGTCAGTGTCATTACTAATTCTTTGTTGTTAAGGAGAAAAAAGTTATAAAAATAGCAACCTAGTTTTTGTGATGATTCTTAAATTGAAACTAACGCCTTTTTAACAAAGCAATCTTTATATACTAAAAAATAATCATTTCTATCATGGTTGAATTTGGAACTAAATACAATATGCCTCTGGATCGGGAATATGGAAGCACCAGTATTGCGCACGATCCTGGACGAACGAGTCCAAATAGTAATTCTACTAATGATGTGGGAGTAGGAATAAGAGATATTGGTTTTAGTTTAGGTTTAGGTCCAACTCCCAACGTGCCGGCAATCGGGGCAAAATTACGTGCAGGTTCAAAAACAGCCGAATTAACTTTTATGGGTGCAGGAAAAGGTTCCGGACAGCATCACACTCCCGAATATTATGGGAAAGCGCAAAGGAAAGCGTTAGAAGAAATGGGAAAAGCAAACGAAGTTAATTTTACTACGCACGCTTCGGTGGGAATTCAAGGTCTTGCCGGGATGGATCAGCAAGGAAATTTTTCTAAAGCAGGTAAAGATTTTTCAGTTCAGGAAATAAAACGGGCAATAGAATTTGCCGGTGATGTTGCTCAAGGCGGACCCGTAGTTGTGCATACTGGAGAATTTCACCGACCCATAGCTGGTGCCGATTGGAATAAAGACGGCAAAGATGCCGGTAAATTTGAAATGTATGAAGGGGAACAGGAGCGGGCTTCGTTTAGGGTAGTTGATACCCGAACCGGCGCAGTAATTCAAGAAGCTAGGAAAAACCGAAAAATTTCCCGGCCCATTTGGAAAGTTGCTGCAGCCGGCCAAGAATATACTGATTTTGAAGGACAGAAACGAATTGCTCAGTCCGGCGAAAGAGTTTATGTAGATTATTTTGGTAAACGACTTAAACCAGAAGATCGTGTGCCTGAATTCGACGAAAAAAAACGGGAATTTAAAGTTACCCAAATGGACTGGAATGATTTAATCAATGAAGCTAAAGAAATGACTGGTCGAGCTCAGGAAGAATTTCGACGTTGGGATAATTTAACTGAAGAACAAAAACGTAAATCTATCTGGAGAGAAAGGATTCTCTTAGCTAAAGAAGCAGGTAAGAACGTAGACAAACTGGAAATTCGTCCTGAAGAAGCTTATATTATTGCTACTTTAGAAACTAATGCCGGCAATAGCCGAGGTTGGGCACACTATTACGGTGGAGATTTTGATGAGACCATTGATCACATTAAGCGGCTTAAAAAAGCTAAAGAATTTTATCAAAAAATGGAAACGGCAGTAAGTGAAGAAGAAAAATGGAAATTAAAACAGCAAGCGGGAGCATTAGCGGGCGGTTTAGCTCCTTTGGATACTAAATATCCAACCCAAATTATCGAACAGCATTTACGGGAATTAGAGCGAAAACTTAGGTACAGTAAGGAGAGTGCATCTTCATCGTGGTCCCAAGCAGAAGAAGCTAATGAAACGATCCGTCACGTGCAAAGCGCAGAAACTTATGCTTTACAGGAATCCTATGATGCTTATGCCCAGGCCGGAATAAGCGCCATGCGGCAAAGCGACAAGATGGAACAACTGAAAAAATTAAAAAAACCCATTGCTGTGGCCATGGAAAATTTATTTCCGGAAAGTTATGGTTCCCATCCTGATGAATTAAAAGATTTAGTTCTTAGCAGCAGAGAAAGAATGGCTAAAACGCTGGAAAAAAAATATGGTTATTCGTCGGAAAAAGCTCGGAAAGAAGCAGATGAGCATCTTACTGCTACTTTAGACACGGGGCATGTTAACATGTGGAGAAAATATTGGAAAAGTGATAATAAAAAAACTATTGAAGAAAACGATAAAGATTTTAATGGTTGGTTGATAAATAAGATTGGAGATTTGGCTAAAGCGAATGTGATCGGGCACGTTCATTTAGTTGATAATTACGGTTATCAAGACGACCATCTTGCACCTGGAGAGGGTAATTCACCCATTGCTGAAATGATTACAAGTTTAAAGAAGAACGGTTACAAAGGAGAATTAATTGTTGAACCCGGTGCAGACTGGTCCACTGACGTAACTGGTTTTCATAGCGTCATGAAAACCTGGAAATTTTTTGGCAGTCCCGTTTATGGTGCAGGCGGAGGAGCTGGAATTAGCAGCCGGGGATGGAGTAGCGTAGGAAATGGCTACTTTGGCCACAACCAACCACCTTATTTCATGTTCCCACCGTACACGCCTTCAGAAGATTGGACCTTGTGGACGGGCGTACCGTTGGATTAGAAAAGAAAAAAGGTTTAGGAAAATGAAAAAAATAATATTACTTTTAATCTTATCAATTTTTATTCTTAGTTGTACTACAGAACCAAAAGCTTGTACGATGGAAGCTAAAGTGTGTCCCGATGGTTCGGCAGTAGGAAGAATTCTTCCCAATTGCGAGTTTGCTGAGTGTCCGGCTGTTGCTTTAGTTGAAAGTCCAGCTGTGGAAACTCCTATTGAAGCAGGTTCATCGACAGAAGAACCACCAGCAGAACCGGAAGAAGCAGAAGTTGAATCTGAATTTGCTTCTGATCTAGAAAAAGATTTACCTGATACTGTCCAAAATCAAATCTGTAAACAACTTCCTTTAACTAAAGAATTAAGTCCGGGAGACAGGCATTATTGCTTTGCGATTGTTAATAATAATGCTGCATTCTGCGAATTTATTGTAGGAGACAATGAAGAGGATATAGATGCAAAAGATAATAAAAATCTCTGTTTAGCCCATGCAAAGAAAGATGTTTCTTATTGCAAACAGATAACTAGTACTTTGGGCAAGAGAACCTGTTATTTTGGGCTTTCAGTGATTAGTGGAAATATTGACATTTGCGATGGTATTACTTATGATGCCAATTTAAAACAGCTCTGTTATTTCTCTTTTGTCAATGGCCTCTATTGGGAAGACAAATCCGACAAGATAACTCAGACCCATTGCAATAAACTTCCCGAACCAGACCGAAGCACTTGTCTTGCATATATGAAAAGAGATGTTTCTCTCTGTAAAACTAATGTTAATTGTTTGACTTGCTTTGAACAGCCGATGTCTTTTTGTACTACGGGCAAAGGAAAGGCGCTTGAATTTTGTATCAGAGACAGAGCCATGACTAGTAAGGATTTCTCCATCTGCGAAACTCTTACTGGAGAAAAAAGAGAGGACTGTATTGGGGATTTTGCTGGACACATTACTCAAGATATTTCAACTTGTGATAAGATAAATGATATTAAAACAAGACATACCTGTTACAAAGATGTGGCGGTACAATCTAGTGCCAATTTTTGGTTTAATCTGTATAATTAAATAAAAGAGGCATAAATGAAAAAGATAATTTTTATATTAATTTTAGTCTGTTTATCTAGTTTTGTGCTAGCAGAAGAATCCTCTAACAATCAATGTGGTAATGGTCTTTGCGAGTCTTTTGAAGAAACTGCAGGTGATTGCTGTGAGGATTGCGGTAGTTGTAATGAAATAACAGTTGAGGCGGGCGTAATGGATATAGATGAACCTGAAGCGCTGGATGTAGATGCCGGTAAAATAGATGTTGTAAAGGTAATGGAGGTCGAGAATGGTGTTAAGAAGGAGGTAGTTAAGATAGATAATAATGAAACATATGAACCTAAAGAAGAAGCAATTGAAGTAATAGAAAAAAAGAAAAGCATATTTGGAATGATTATTGACTTTTTCAAGAGGCTTTTTGGGATTGATACTGAAACAAATCAGCCCCAAACAAGCATAACTTCTCCTGACGAAGACAAAACAGAAATTTCAATGCCGACCATTCCTCCAACAGAAATATTGAAAGAGGCGCCTGAAGCAGAACCCCAAACAAACTGGCCTACCTTTCACGGTGATACGGCCCGCACCGGCTATTCCCTCTCCAAAGCTCCCTCAACACCTAATATTTTATGGAAATCTACCATTAGTGATTTTGGCGGGGAAGAAATCGACAGCTTTGATACCAACTGGCCAATTATATCTAACCAAAAAGTTTTTGTAGCAATATCAAAAATTTTTGCTTTAGATCTTAAAACTGGGGAAAAAATTTGGCGTTTTGGTGAAAAAACAGGCTTTTATGCCCGAGGCCTTACCATCGGCGAGGGAAAGGTATTTGCTACGGTGAATAATGATGATAATCTTAACAGCATCTCTGCGGGATTTGTTTACGCTTTAGAGGAAAACACCGGTAAGTTTTTATGGAAATACCAAACTGAAAAAGGGATGTCTCATTCTTTACCTTTATTTGCCGAAAATAAAGTTTTCGTCGGTGATGATTCCGGAAAAATATCTGCATTGGAACCGGCTACCGGCAAGTTGATCTGGAAAAAACAATTAGAAGCGGAAGAAATTCACTCCTCTCCGGCTTTTGACCAGGGAATTATTTTTGTAGGGACAGAAGGCACAGCAAGATCAAACCAATTGCCAAGTTACCTGTATGCGTTAAAAGCGTCAGACGGTACAGAGCTCTGGAAATTTAAAGTAGATTATATTTCAGGTAAATTGAATTTAATTCATTCTACACCAGCGATTTTAAACGATGTTGTTTATGTTGGTTCAGAAAATGGTTATTTCTATGCAATATCCGCCAATGAGGGGAAATTAATTTGGAAAAAGCTTATTGCCTCTGGAAACGACCAGTTAATAGGTGTTTCAGCGGCTGCTGCGCTTGGCTATGATAAAGTGTTTATAGGCACTTATGAAGGAAAGTTCCTTGCTTTAAATCAAAAAGATGGAGAGATTGCCTGGGAATATAATTTTGGGAAAGCTAATGCTGATTCTTCTCCGGTGTTAGCGGATAATAAAGTGTATTTTGGGGTTGGTGAAGGCGGCGACGGATATTTCTACTGCTTTAATGCTGATAATGGAAAAGTTCTCTGGAAAGAGAAGCTGGGGGAATCATCAGGAGCTTTAGCCGAAGGGATTTTAATTGTTCATAATAAATTAGCTGGTGAAGAATTGAAGCTGGAAACTCCTCTAATTATGGCTTTTTCAGATGAAGGTAATTAATGGAGACAAAATGAAAATCTTCGGAAAAAGTTTGAAAGAATATGTTTGGCCCATTTGGTATTATATTGTAGGTGCAATTTTAGTGGTAGTATTGCAGTATTATGTTGTCGTTCCTTTAAATGAAAAATATGGAGTTCCTTTCATCCTGAATATAACTCAGGCTTTATGGGCTTTAATGGTAACTTTGTCAGTCATTAAATTAACTGTAAATTACAATTTTAATTTCAAGCAAATCTTATTTTTGGGAGTTTTATATTCTATTATTATTCACGGGCTAAAAGCCTTTGTATTTAGGGTCTTTTTGTTTCCTTACTCTGGCACTCCTGCTGAGATGCTAAATAAAATTATTGGTAAGTTTCTATATGGAAGCTTTCTAGTAATGGTTATTGTGATAATCTTAGGAATAATCTTTATTAAGATAAAGAACAATCCTGAAGTTAAAAAAGAAGTGAAGTGGTTATGATAAAAAAATGAAAACAACTATATCCCAGAACGAATCAAGAAATCTGCTTCTGAATAGGGTATTCGCAATAACTTTTGCTTTAATCATACTTACTTGGATGTATTATCTTATGACCTCGTGGGATCCAGGAGTAGAGCGAAAAGAACTTATGGCACCGGAGATAAGTTTTCTCATCATTGTTATCGGCTTACTCCTAGAAGCTTGGAAACCATCATTGGATTTTACTTTTCACTGCAATCGAAAATGGATTTTTGCGAGCCTTGTCCTGTTCGCGGTTTTTATTTCAATTAATAGTTGGTGGTGGATTGTTCATGGGCTGGTGAACTGGCTGCCTCAATATGGCTGGCAGGCAACAATTATAGAATGGTTTACGGGCACTTTTGCGATGGAAACTAGCTCTTTATCATTGTTGTTTGGATTTCTTTTCCTGACAAAATCTGTCCCTCAAAAATCTTTAAGCTACAAACTTATACTAATAGGTGCTCTTATTTTTGATTTGTTAATATTTCCAAGATACATCCAGTGGGCTTTTATTAGTGGCTATCCGGGCTCGCAATATTATGCTGACTTCTTTGGTTATACCATTTTCCAGCCTTGGTTCTGGCTGGATTTAACTGCAGAAGTGGTGATATTTGTTGGAGCACTTTGGCTATTGGTGAAGGGAAAAAAGGATTAGGCTTGCCCTGAATTCTTCGCTTTTGAAAAGATTATTAAACAATATTCATTTAATAGACAAAGATGGAATGTAATTTCAAGAAAATAAACGGTACTGATTTGTCAAAAATCATTTATTCAATAATCATTTTTCTCACCGGGGTGTATATCATTCCAAATCTATACAAGCTAGCAACTGAATGGGATAGGGCTCCCATGATTGTAGCCACCTTCTTGGTTTATGTGGTAGTTTTCACTCTAGTTCCTATAAGCTTTGTATACCTTGCTTTAAAAAAAGTAAAATTAGAATTCAAATTTTCATTCTTATCGGTAATAGGAATTATTTTAATTGTGATTTTCTCCCACGGACTAATTGAATATCTTTTTCAGGGCCATTCGCTTTCCGAGATTCTTAATATTGGAGCAGACCACTGGTTATTTCCAATCGCTTTTGGCTTCTTCTATCTATGCAACCTGAATAAAATTCCTAAGAGATTCTGGCTGTTGCTTCTGCCTTTTGCAATATTTGCTTTTGTTATTGGAAATGCCATCCTTATAGGAAACGCAGTTTTTAATACCAATATTCTTCAAAGTATTGGCGCACCGAATTTCCCATTTGCTTTCTTTGGAGTAAATAATTGGCAAGAATTACTTGCTCTTCCCAACCAAAGAATTCTTGATGGATTTATAGATGAATTTCTGCAGGAATTTTTAACTTTCTTTACTTTATTTCCGCTAGTGATATTTTACTATCTGATTAAAAAGGGAAAAGAGAAGAAAAGCTAAAGACAGATTTATATATCAAATGAGTTATTATTCTCTAAAAAAGAGGTTGTTCCAATGAAGAAAATAATTTTTATCTTGATTTTTGTAATCCTAATCGTAGGATGCTCTAAACAAATATCTAAAGCTCCGATGGCCGAGTCCGTACCTCTGGCAGAGCAGGCTCAAGCGCCCCAAACTGAACTGGTTTCAACTCCAGAATTAAAAATAGAAAATCAAGAAAGCCCTTCCACCACTAATCCTCTAACCGTTCTAAGTGATGCGCTAGTTCAAAAATTAGGGGCCGAATGCAAAAGCAAAACTTCCGAAATGGAAAAAGCCAATTGCCTTTTAGACTGGCAGGAAAAAAACATTCATTGGTGTTATACTCATCCAGAAGAAACAGTCATGCCCAAGATGTTTGAAAGTGGTTATCCTGATTGTGTGGTAGATATGCAGTTTCAGCAAATGAATCCGGGAAGTTTTCCCGTTTCTAAAATTTTTGAACTGAAACTAAAAAATAGTAAATTGTTTGGAGCCTGTTATACTTATGCCGTAACCTATTGCGCCTTAGCTCGCTGGAACGGCTTGACCTGCCGAGTGATGGAAGTTCAGATTATAACTCCTATGGATTATAGTGCTTCAGGCGGGGATTATGGTCCTGATTATTGTGGCGCTGCCCCAAAATCTTATCTGGATGCTTTAGGCTTAGATTGTGAAGAGTGGAAAGTTAAAAATTGGATTATTAATTATGACCATTATTGGGCGGAAGTCTTGATTGACGGCCAATGGAAAATCATGGAACGTCCAGCCTGGGCTTATCAGCGGGATACTCAGAAATATATCATTGATGCCGGAAGAAATTATTTAGATACGGGGTGGTAGAAATGAAAAAAATAGTTTCCATCTTAACTCTATTGATGATAACAGTTTTAATTTTTGTTATTGGTTGCGCTGAAAGAGAATCAGAAAGAGGATTAGAAGAAAGGGAATTAGAAGGGATTGAAGGTCCGCCGGACGGCCATAAATGCGAGGGATTGCAGGAAGGAGAATGGGTTCCTCAGCCGGGCGAATGTAATAATCAAGAGATGCAGAATAAATGCAACGAATTCTGTCAAAAACATCCTGACTGCTGTCCGGGCTGGAGGGCAGATTATGTCAGCAGCGAAGGGGGTCCAGGACAAACTCTTTTGCCCATGCCTTCAGATGAAGAAGTTGCTTCTTTGAAACGAACTTATCCAGATATCATAAAAGCGATTGACGAAGGTCCACTTATTTATAATGTGAATACTGCGGCTGAAGTAATCTCTAATGAAGTGCTTGATGAAATGAAAGAGAGCGGTTTCAATGCTGTTCAGGTTTTGCTTATAGGAAAATGGGAAGGGGATAAAATAATTTTTAATGAAGTCAATAATCGGGTTCTTTTGAATGATATTGTTGCAATAAAGAAAAAGGATATGGCAGTATGGGTGGCATTGGATATGGCCGGTGGCCCGCCTGTTCCCGGAGTTTCTTTGGGTGAAAGCTATGAACAGTTTAAATCTGCTTTTTTAAATTTTTTAGAACTATCTACACCGCTGATGGAAAAGTATCAAGTAGAATATTTAACTGTGAATAATGAAGCGGATAAATTTTTTAATGACCAGAAAAAATGGGCCAGCACCAAAGAACAGATAAATGAATACCTGATTGATTTTTATCCGGCAACCAATGAACTGGCCAGAAAAAGCTTTAATGGAAAATTGATAAACAAAATAACAAAACCTGAAAAACATACTGCTGAATTCTTAACCGCTACATTCAAGAATGTTGATATCGCCGGAGTGGACGTTGGTCCTCCAATTAGTGATTCTTTTGATATATCAATATATCAAGAGGGGTTGGAAGCATATCAATTTTATGCTGCCAAAGCAGAAGAGGCAGGAATTCCCTGGATGAATGCGGAATATTGGATGAGCGATTTTGGCGGGGCAACACCCGCTCAGAAAGAACATCAATTAGAATGCGTTAATGCTGCAATCGATGCTTACTCAGTAGCAACTCCGAAAGGAGTTGGTTTTACTTATAATGAATTTGCGACTTTCTCCTGGGAGCCGGATGGAGAGAAAACAAGAGTAGTGATGAAAGAATTTTTAGGAGAGAATTAAAATGAAAAAAATAACTTTAAGTTTAGTATTGTTATTATCTTTATTTTTAATAGTTGCTTGTCAGCCTCAGGGCGAAAGAGACTTTCCGCCTGCCGGAGATACTTCAGATAGAGCATTTGGACAAAATCATTTTGATTTGTCTTGTACGGAAAATTCTGATTGTTTTATCGTTGATTGTTACGGCTGTATCTCTAAAAATACTAAAACAGTAGGCAATTGTTTAGAACAGATTCCCCCGGATTGTAATTGTATCCAGAATAATTGCCGATCGGGACCGGTTGAAAGCCAATCTGGTCAATTTCCCGGACCTAATAATATGATTAATCCTAATCAAGTAAATCCCAATTTGCCTTTGCCGGAGCTGGCTGCCGGTGTTCCTAAAGGGGAATTAATTACTAAAAAGTTAAATGATTTAGAAATAAAATATTTTTCTACCGCTATTGCTCGAGGATTGACGGAAAGCGGAACGGATTTATTCATCACCGTTAAAAATCTAGGAATAAGTACTAAAAAAATATGTTTTACCATGATTAATGATGATTTTCGTAAATCTGTTCCCAGCTGGAATCTACATTTCTTTGCCATGCAGGACTCGCCTTTAGAGATTGCTCCGCAGCAGGAAAAGAGATTATGGTATTATGCTTCAGTAGATCAAACCGGCTATTTTACGGTAAACTTCGATGTGGGAGAATGTGGTTCTGTCGTCGAAACTTTAAGTCTGCCGGTTACTTTCGGGAGTTCTGATGAAAGATTCTGGGGAAAAGAAACAACTACCATCTCCGGTACAGTTAAAGATGAGATCGGAAACCCTCTTCCGAATATAAATGTGGTAGCAGTAATGAATTGCGGCCGGGTGGACTTTAAAGAAAAGACGGATAGTTATGGTTATTATAGCATCAAAGTTTTGGGTATGGAAGATATTGAGGCAGTTTATCAGGGCAAAGAGTTAGCTTGCGATTCTAAAGATTATTATCTAAGTATAGAACATCCCGAATACGAGTTTTATTATAATAGCCAAGTTGCTCCGACTAGAACTGAACCTAAACAAGTGGATATCATTTTAAAGAAAGCTCCCGCCGCTAAAAATTATGTTCTGGAATGGGAAAAGCAAGTCGATGATAATTTTGGATTTTTCTGGGTCAAGCCTTCTCAGGATTGGAGTGTTTTTGCCGCAGCTCAATCTAAACATCCTCCGGAATTAAATAAACCCACCAATTTTTATTTGTTTGATGCAGCGGGGAATATTTTATGGAAACAGCCCACGCAGAATGAATGCTGGGGAATTGATATTGCCAAAGACGGAAGTAAAGTAGTTGCCGGATGTCATGATGGGAATGTTTATCTGGTAGATCGGTCAGGAAAATTATTGTGGACAGCTAAAAATCCCAGCATGGTCCGAAGTGCTTGCATTTCTCCTGATAACCTAAAAGTGTTGTCCGGTATAGTGCCAACAATTTATGATACCGCAACTGGAGCGAAAAATGATTTAAACTGGAAAGGAGACTGGTTAAGAAATTGTCAATTTTATCAGGATAATTCTGGATTTGTAGCTGGGGTGAGGGAATTAACTGGTTTTAATGCTCAAAACCAGCAGAAATGGCGCAATATTTTGGGAGAATTCCCCTTATTTTTGGATGTAGATAATAAAAACAATGTTTTTGCTACCGGCAAAAGCAGAGTGATATTTTCTTTTGATGCTTTAGGAAATTTACGCTGGAAACATCGTCTTCCTGACCATACTGCTACAGCGGGGGCTGCCACTCCTGACGGGAGCAGGATTGCTTTAGGCACAGTGGGGGGGGCGGGTTTATCTGTTTGACGGACAAGGTAATTTATTATGGAAGAGAGGAACCGGAAACTTCCCTGTATCTGGCGGTGCTGTTGGACATAATGCAGTAGCCATTTCTGATGACGGGAAATTGATTGTAGTGGGAACTGCTCCCCAGAATTGTCTTATAGTTTATGATGATGTAGGAACAATAGTTTGGGAAAAATGTTTAGATACTTTTTCCGACAATAAAGATTTATTATTGGGAGTAATGAACGTGCAGATCTCTCCGGACAAAAAGCAGATTATTGCTGGATATGGAGATAATTATATTAGAAAGTTTGTGCTAAGTGAATGAAAGTGATTAAAATGAAAAAAATAATTTTGTTATTAATTTTAGTATGTTTATCTAGTTTTGTTTTTGCAGAAGAAAAATCAACTTTTGGAATTGTGCCTAAACTTACTGCTGAAGAAATGCAGGATGGACCTACTTTAATGGGTAATGTTTATCCTTCACTGGGCGTCCCCTGCATGAACTTCACTTATTATGCCCAGTATCGAGATGAAAAAGACAGAGAGCCGGAATATGTTCGGCTGTGGTTAAACAACCAGTGGCATGATCTGACTCTTCTAGAAGGGACACCTCAAAGTGGAGCTACTTATGTCTATAATTATGTTCCCACCTCCGGGAAAGGCAACTTTTATTATTATGAAGCTAGCAATGGTGTAGGAAAAACCAGAGCCAGTATCATTGACAGCCCGGATAATGGCCCAGTTCTTTTTTCTGAAAAATTAGATAACAATGAAATAGTCCTGCTAGATAAGAAAGGAAAAGAAATTTGGAATTATCTTCTGGGCAAAGAATGGACAGAAGGAGTAGCTCTCTCTAAAGATGGTAATTATATCGCTGTAGTCACTGGATTTCATATTTACTTATTTTCTAAAGAGAGCAATGTGCCGCTATGGAATTTTTGTGTCAATTGTAACCCTTCTTCGACCATGACTGGGAATATGGAAGGAGTAGCCATCTCGCAAGATGGCAACTATGTTGCTGGGACTATGCAAGCTAAACTTTACTTTTTTGCAAAAGGAAGCAATCAGCCATTATGGACCGCAGATATTGAATCCGGCAGTGAAGGTATTGATATGGCTGATGATGCCAGCGTAATTGCAGTAAGCGTAAGTAATGCAGGTAAAACAGGAGACACAATCTTTCTTTTTGATAAATCAGGAAATAAATTAAGCGAGTATAAAGCTCCGCATCCTGGCTATGACCAAACCGGGAACTTTTATCAGCCTGACGTCACTCCTGATGGGAAGTATGTAGCGGTTTCAACTGGTTGTCCGGACCGCAGAGCTCATTTATTTTCCGGAACGGGAAATTTAATCTTTAGAAGCGAACAGTTAACCTATGATTCTCCAGTGCATAAATCTGCTATTTCTGATGATGGAAGTTTGATGGCTTATTCTGCAGACAATATGCAAGGAAAAGAGATTTTGTTTTTATTTGATAATAAAGGCAAAAAATTATGGAGCTTTTCTTCTTCAGAAGATGGAACAGCCAGGGCGGTCTCGATGTCCGGTGATGGAAATTATATTGCTATTGGTACAAGTGCGGGCCATGTTTATCTATTCTCTAAAGACAGCAACAAACCTAAATGGAAATTTACTTCTTCTACTTTTTTTTCCCAGTTTGGAGATTTAAAATTAAACCATGACGGGAGCTTATTGACAGTGGGTGGAACAACTAAGAAAATTTATTTGTTTTCTAAAAATAGTAATGTGCCGGTGTGGGAATATGCGGCTAATACTTGGGTAACTAAGATTGATTTTAATGGTGAATATATTGTAGCCGGAACCGGGCCAAGAGAATATTTCTTTGAAGGGAATAGTATTCCTCCAGATGAAATTCAATGCAAAGAAATCATCCAGCCCGAGCCTTTAATGAACTACTTAGGTAAGAGTATAGGCAATTTAAATATTGTTGGTGCTAAGAGTGTTTGTGGGGATAGTATTTGTGTAACCCCACAGGAAACTTCTGAGACTTGTCCCATAGATTGCTCCGAACAGAATTTTAATGATGAACCAGACTTAAACGTCGAAGAAAGTGACAAAAAACAGATTTGTAGTAATGGAATCTGTGAAGCATCTGAAAACTGCCCAGAAGATTGTAGGGGTTCAGAAGATTCTATTTCTGACATTAATGAAGAAAAAAGTTTATTTGAGAAAATAATGGACTGGTTTAGAGGTTTGTTCAGATGAAAAAAATAATTTTAAGTTTATTGTTGCTCGCTTTTATTATTGGTTGCACTAATCAACAAGAAGAATTATCTGAGACTACTCCTGAACCAGAAACGGAAGCGGTAAATAACTCCACTCCTCCGGAAACTAATGATCTTGAAGAACCAAAAGCACAAGAATCTCAAAATACCAAAAAAATGGAAGTCTATAATCCGGAAACGGGAGAGAATGAGCTAGTGGAAACAGATGTTGTAGGAAGTAAGACTTCCTCTCCAGGAGATGAATTGCTCAAAATGGCATGTGAGAATGCTATTAACGATTATCCGGAGTGGACGGCTCCCACTACAGATTTAATTATTTGGGAAGATTCTGATAAAATGTTTAATTTCCGTAATTCTCCAGAAGACTTATCCTCCAGAATCAGTTCCCCGGTTCAGAGTTCGGAAACTCTGACGGATATGGATTTTGTTGGTTTGAATGAAATCAGTTATATTAAAACAACAAATAATCAATGGCAGATTGGTTTGTTTAAATTAAACTGGCCGGGCGCATCAGATAATTCTATCATTTATGAAAAGTCTGAATCTTTATCTTCTATTGACGTTTCTCCTCTTACCAAAGATAAATTTGTAATATTTGAAATAAAAGAAAACAAAGTTTATCTAAAATATTTGGAGACGACAAATTCTCAAGAAGATGTTTTACTGGAAACGACGGCGAGTAATGGTCTTTCCAAGTTAGCTGTCTCTCCCAAAGCAACTTACGCTTATCTGCTGTACGGCAACGTGTTACGAATCTTCGATCTTTCCCAAAAAGCAAAAATTGATGATATAAATTCTGTCTCCAGCGTAGTGTGGGTGGGAGATTCTCATCTGTTGTATTCCAATGCCGAGGGAACTTTCATATATGGTGTTAAAGAAAAAACAAAAGAGAAATTGGGGAGAATAGGTTCAGTTTCTGATTTGAGTTTTAATCCCAAAAATCAGGGAATCATTGCTTATAATACCAATTCACAAGGAGAAGTGGTCAGTTGTCAAACGTGGAACAGATTAAATTCTTTAGAAGAGGGAAAGATTAAAACTCTTACCAGTGAAAGAACGGCAATCATTGAAAAAGATGAAATTTTGATGTATTGGAGATTTAAGGATAATGATTGGGTGCTTACCCCTTCACATATTGAGATAACTAATTATGCTACGGTTTGGAAGAGGTATTGATTAAATAGGTAGAAGAGGAGAAAAATAATTTTATTAAAACCCGTGCGAAGTTATTTTTCTTCTAAGAAGAATTTATATAATCTATTTAATATCTCTACTAGTTGTAATTAAAAAAGAGAGTTAAAGATGATAAAAGCGCTTAAAAAAGGAAAGAGTCTATTTTCTATTTTATTCGTCTTGTTTCTGTTATTACACTTTAGTATCTCCCTCCCCATTGTAAATGCTGCCTCCGCAGAGAAAGTTGATCCCCAAATCATTGAGAAGACCATTGATGCGATGGAAACTTTAACCGACCTGCAAAAAGAATATTATAAAAGTGCTCTGAAGAATATCTTGACTCTGGATGACTGGAACAAAATTACCCAACGGGCTAAGGATTATGGAACTCTCGAAGCCGCGGGTGAAATTGGAAAAGAGGTAGCGGACACGGCAGATAAAGTAGGAGCTTTAGACCCGTTAAAAGTTGCTAAATCCTTTTGGAAATTTGCTAAAGGCATATTTGGAGCCATTGACATTTATACTACAACCCTTGATGGGATGGCTTGGCTGGATGCTGCTAAAGCCTATAATGCAGACCCGAATAATGCAGAAAAAGACCAAGCCTATAGTGAAAAAGCTTTCCGTTTCTATAACAATTTTCTGCCTTTTGGCGGTATTATCTTTAGTATGATGGCCGACAGCATCGAAGGCGCCAGGGATAGAGCTGAATTTGAAGCCAATCAAAGAAAGACCATGGACAAGATTATTTCGGATTATGAAATTAGAGCCGAAATAGAAATGAGGAAGAGAACAGCACAATTTGACAGAATTTTTACCGATCAAGGTGTTGCTAGTGCTGTTTTTGGTGAGGGCCAATTACAAGAGCCCAGATGGGAGATGCTGAGATATTTTAGTGATCAGCAAATTGAAAATACGGCAAAATTTATGCAGGAACATCCTCGGCCCGAGTATGGCGCATACAATACAGCGGCTTTTTTAAAAATGATGAAAAATGGCGGGCCCGTCAAAGAAGCTTTCCTCAGAAACATGAAAGGCGGCGGTCCGGCCGGTTTCGGCAAGCACAGTCCAGTCTATATGACTATTACTGACCCGTTCAATCATACTTATGGTGTTGATCCCGAGACCAAAAGATTGTTGTGTGACGATGCGGCCATTTGTTCTCCTCTGCAAAAAGCGGGCGACGCGGAATATATTATCATTCCGAGCATCTATAATGGAGTCTATCAAATCCAGCTGGTGGGTTATGCCGATGGTGATTATAATTTTTTATTCCAAGGTTTCAACCACGATTCTGAACTGCAGGGAAAAATAAAGATTAAAGGTTATATCCATAAAGGCGAAGTTTTGGCCGCCAATTTAACTATCACCCTCCTGGACAATGGCTATGAAATTAGCGAACCTAGCTTTGTGAAAACTGTCGAAAATTATCCTGTTCCGGCTGATCCGGAAATCTTGTTGCCGGCGATAGATAAAGACCCTTTGGAAATTTATTTTGAAGGAGATCCTTGTTTAATCTCTTCTAATTTTTTAGGATCGGGCAGCAGTTCAATGCAGACCAAAATGGCCGCAGAAGCGATTAAGTTAGATTACTTTATCTGTTTGAAAAAATCGGCCCGACCGACTTACCAGTTTTTCACGAATAAAATCTTAGACCCTCAAGTTCTCAACAAAGATAATTTCCAACTGCTGGATGAAGAAAATAATCCCCTTAAAGGGCTAATTGAAGTAAAAGATTCTACTTTTTCTTTTACTCCCAATATTCCTCTGCGAGGAAAAGCGACTCTCCTTCTCAAAGGAGGAAACTCTGGAATCTGCAGTAAAACCGCAGTGTGCTTAAGCAAAGATTTAGAATTTAGCGTGAGCGGTGTAGAGCCGGCCCGGCCCGGAGAGAAGGAAGTTCCTTTTGAGCTGATCGCTGGCAATCCTGTGGCTGTCATAAATCACTTACAAATAACCAATCTCGAATCGGTTTCCAAGAAAGATGTTGCCGTCAGTATTCTTTCCTTCAAAAGTTTTCCTCCCAATATCTTCTTTTTCGTTTACAATATTTCTTCTCCGGTTCCTTACGAAATTATCAAAGGCGAAAATGATTTCATCAAATTTAAAATTAAAGAATTAAAACCGGGAGAAACCCTCGATATTAATCTGACTTATACGGGGATGCTGTGGGGGGCAGATTATTTTTCCCATCTTGATGTCAATAAAATAAGCGGAGATTATGATGCAGCTTTCCTGGAAAAGTTTACTCAGGCAGCGGCAGGGATAGAAGTGGAAGATTCTCAAATTAAAGAATTAGCCCGAAAAATTGTGGGTGAAGAAAAAAATCCCTTCTGGAAAGCCTATAAGATTTACAACTGGATTACTCGTAACATTATTTATGATTATGAAAAAGCGGAGAGAGAAAATTTAGAAACAGGGGCTCTGCTCACTCTGCGAACTAAAAAGGGTACCTGTGATGATTACACTAAATTATTCGTTGCTTTAGCCCGCGCATCTGGAATCCCGGCACGTTCTGTGATGTTATATGTGATGGAGGGAAAAGCGAATGGCCATGGTTTTCCAGAAGTTTATCTTCCTCCTTATGGTTGGATTCCTCTCGACCCCACTTGGGGAACTATATTAGAAGAGTTTGCCCGAACCGAACCGGGTTTATTTATTTTGGCTAAAGAAGATGGTCTAACAGATAATTATCAATGGAAGTCTCTTTTGGAAGGCGCGGAAGCCCAAGGCATAAGTGTAAGCTCTTCTTTGATAGGAGGATTATTAATAAGAGGAAAAGAGACCTGGAACGACCTCTCCGCGGATCATTTTTTCCTAGATATTTATCAGTTGACTTCCCTCTATGAGATTAATGATCAATTATCTTTCCTGGAAAAATATAATCAGGGGATGGGACAACAACTATTTACAGTGGTGGAGAAGCCGCGAACCAGTGTGGTAGTAACCGTTCAACGAGCCTTAGAAGCTTATCTTCATAATAATTATCCCGCAGTTCGTGCGGAAGTGCAGAAAGTCATTGCTGAACAACTGCAATTCGCTTCCAGCTCTTTCTCATTGCTGATGCCAAAAATACAAGAATATGTTGAAAGCCCTTATTCTTCTCGAAGCATGATTCTCCATGGGACTATTACTATAAATGGAGAACAACAGAAAAATCCCACTCCCACCGAAGTGCTTCTGCAGATTAACCAAACCAAAAAAGAGATGGATCTGGTCCAAGAACAAGCCCGGGCTGGAGATTATTATAACGCGGTTAAGACTATGATAGATTCATTTTACTCTACTTCAGGAGTTTATCCCAACTTAATGTCTGAGGCCGCCATGTCAGCAATACAAAACACGATTTACACTGTAAAAAATATGCTTCGTTTTGATTTAGGGAGGATGATTTTGATCTTCGTTGTGATGGTGATCATGCCCATTCTTTGGATTTGGATGTCCATTAATTGTCTGGTCAAAAAGGAGTTTAGACACTTAAACAAAATAGTGTGGTTCTTGATAGTTTTTTTAATCTGTCTTCCAATTCCTATTGGAGCAATCATTTATTTCTTTGTAGAATTTATCTGGAGAAAAAAGCCGATTAGCGATAATATCAAGAACAATAAAATAGTTATAAAAAGAAAGGATAACTCAAGATGAAAAAAATAATCTTTATTTTATTACTATTCGTTTTAGTAGTAGGTTGTGTCTTCAAATCGGCACCGCTGCAAAAAGCACAACTGGCTAATCCTGCTTCTGTTTATTGTCAAGAGCAAGGCGGGAATTTAGAAATCAGAACGACCGCGGATGGCTCGCAAACAGGTTATTGTAAATTTAATGACGGCACTGAATGCGAAGAATGGGCTTATTATCGTCAAGAATGTCCAATTCAAGCTCCAGAAAAAATTATTGCCTCTCCTAATCCCACTCCCACCCAAAAATTACAAATCCCTCCCGAAATCGAAAACAACTGTTTCGGTTTCGTTATCGGTGCTCCTGATGAAATTTCTCTGATTGCTCAAATCGGCGGAGCTTGGGCCCGACCGCATCCGGGTCCGTTTGCCTGGGGTTATCTCGAGCCGCAAAAAGGAACTTTTGAATTCACCATGGCAGATGACTATGTACGAGCGGGACAAGAGAATAATGTGGCCATTTTAGGAACGATTTGGCCTTACGCCGACTGGGACCAAGCAGTATGTCATAGCAAAGAATGCGAAGTAACAACTGAGGACCAATTCTATCCGAGAGGTAAAGGAGACGGGATGCCAAAGTTGAGATGCGTGCCCTGTAGCATGGAAGGCTATAAAACTTTCCTCACGAAGCTAGTCGAAGGATACGGCGGCGATGGCGTGGAAGACATACCGGGATTGAAACTGCCTATCAAGTATTGGGAAATCTTGAACGAGCCTGAAATGAAAGATAGTTACTTAACGTTCTACAAGGGAACTCAGGAAGAATATGTACAAATATTAAAAGCGAGCAAGGAAGCAATAAAATCAGCATGCCCAGACTGTAAGATAGTCCAAGGCGGAGCAGCAGGAATCGACACTAACATGCTTACTTACTGGAGAAAAATCTTCGAGCTGGGAGGAGCTGACTATTTTGACATTGCGAATATACACTTCATAAACTTCGGAGACCTGAGCACCCTGAATGTAAAAGATTTCAAAAAACTATTGCAAGAAAAAGGAATAAGCAAGCCGTTATGGGTGACAGAAGCCGAGTACGAGTCAGAATCTAAAGTGGAACGCTCTTTTACAGGAGCATTAAACTCCGGCGCTTCAAAAATATTCTTCACAAGATTTGTCGTAGGGCAGAAATGGCCGCCAGTTCCTGGACAGTACTCAAAAGTTTATGATAAGGTAGTATCGAAATGCCCATAATCTAGAAGCATTACAAAAAATAAACCTAATAGTAATTGGAAAAATAACAAACTTATTAAATAAAATTGACTATAATAAATACAGTATGCATCATAAAAAGAAGATGAAATTATGAAACTCTCAACATATGTATTAGTGTTAATCATTTTTGCATTATTTATTACTGGCTGTGCAAAACAGGCAGTTGAAGAAAAAACTGGAGAACAAGCATGGATAGCCAATCCCGCTTCTGTTTATTGCGAAGAGCAAGGTGGAGTATTAGAAATCAGAACTGCAATGGGGGGCAGTCAATTAGGTTATTGCACTTTACCTGGCGGGGTTGAATGCGAAGAATGGGCATATTACCGAGGAGAATGTCCTGCATAGAAAGTTATAAAAAATAAATAAAAACCGGGCAGCACGCCCGGAAGAAGGTTTTGGTTTTTTAGATGTTTTATGAAGAGGTGTGTTTATATTATAATCTAGATATGGGAAACTATATAAAGCACGTGAAGTCAGAGTAAAGAAAGTGTGTAAAGAAGGCATATCCGCAACACAAATCCGTAATACTTCAGTATTCTGAAGTGATTTAATCTATATTCTCGAGTACAGAAA
>ERZ1292625.488-Hain-H41-01um-R1-488-length-60258-cov-7_pt2 | contig 37296 bp, 44 predicted proteins | sample MGYA00564400_ERZ1292625 | MGnify/ENA primary metagenome ERZ1292625 (study PRJEB36523, sample SAMEA6512639) | groundwater metagenome | collected 2019-01-08 | study: AquaDiva: Metagenomics assemblies of 32 groundwater samples
GCGCTCGTAGTTTAGTGGTAGAACACCTGGTTGCCAATCAGGGAATACGGGTCCGATTCCCGTCGGGCGCATTTTATATTATAATTATTCAGCAACAGTATCTATTCTCTCTTCCCTTAATCTTTGATGTCTTTCGCTTAGCATATCTAAAGAAGTTTGAATATGAGCATCATGAACCATTCCTTCTAATCTTTCTCCAATTTTTACTGCTGTCTGCAAGAAATGGCTTGCTTCAGGACAATTTCCAAAAAGAGGAGCATATGATCCTATAAAATTATGAACTTGTCCATGAGCATAACCTAAATCTGTCTGCACATTATCCTTTAAAATTTTAGCCCTAGAGAAATGCGATTGAGCTAAGGTTAATTCTCCCTTACTCGCACTTTCTGATCCCATGAATTCTTCCTCTGCAGAAGCTACAGCTCCATATTTTAATACACTATCAAAAAGTCCATCATAATATCTAGTTATCATTATTAATTATTTCCTCAAAAAAATATTGAGCTAGTTAGGTGTGTTTAGATGCTTTATAAGGCTTGCTAATTACTACTTTCCTCTGATGAAAATTCTAAATGCCTCAAGAACTTTTTCTCTCTGACTTGGAACAAATCTAATAGCTCCAGCATTTTTATGTCCACCACCATTTACAAATGCTTCAGGAAGATTCTTCTTACAATAAGCAATAAAATCATGAACTGAAAACTTAGATTCATCTGTAGCCCTCATAGTTACTGCATCAGATAAAACTCCCAAAGATAACAAATTACTTTCTCCTTCTTTTTGCATAAAGTCATGTAACATACCATTAACTTTTCCAGGCTTAGGATAAATACCTCTTGAGAATGTTTCCTCTATAAATAATAAGTTCATACTAGTCTTTCCAATTTTCTCTTTCTTAACAGCCGACTTTACAACTTCTAAAGCTTGAGTTTCCAAACCTCTTATGTATGGTGCAAGCAATCCAACAAGTTTTTTCTGCTGAGCCATAGGTTCTCCAAAAAGAACTTCAACATACTCTCTAGCTTCCATAAACCTTAATTTTGTAGAAACAAAATCGATAACTGTAGCAATATCATGCAACAATTGTTTAGTATATCCTTCCTTCTCAGCAATCTTAAGATAACTATCCATTATCTCTTTGTTATCAATCATATCAGCATATCCAGCCATTGCAGGAATATATTCAACATGAGCATCAGCATTTATGAATTTAGCAAGTTCTGCACATAACATTCCAGCAGATATTTTAGCCCCATCTTCTCCAACTAAAAATGGATTAATATGGACAAGCACTTCATCGCTTATAACATCTTTTTCAAAAAAGTGATGATCCACAACAATAAAATCTATTCCATGAATTCTTCCTTGTTTTATAGCCAGCAAGCTTTCTTCTCCAGAACCAGTATCTACAATAACTGTCAAAGGAATCTTTTCAGCAAATCTAGCGTGTCCGGTAAGAGAATGTGCAGTATCTTTTATAGAATCTTCAATTTCATAAAATGGAGTAGCGCTCGGAGATCTAGTATAATGTGTAGCTAATGCTTTTTTATTTCCATGTTGTTCAAGTATCAAAGGCAATACTGCTCTTTCTAAAGCAAAACCAGAACTATATCCGTCAGCATCATTATGATGTCTTATTATAATTGGTCTATTCATTATAACTGCCAGTCTTATTTCAGTAGCTGCTTTAAGATATCTATCTTTTAATTTATCAAGAACTTTATTTTTTACAAGAAATTGAACATCCCTAGGTTTAGCCCTTTCTCTCTGTAAATTTTGAATGTGTAATCTAACTTTATCAGCAGCAGGTCCAGACAACTTATGTAGTTTCATAACATCCGCTTCTAACATATTGTTATATTCCTTCATTGTAAATACAACTTCAACGAAATCACCTTCATCAATATCAGGATATGCTCTCACTCCCGCACCTTCAAATGCCTTAGCAATTAGACTTCCAGTTCCATCTGTCAAGCTGAATAAAGAAGGTCCAGCAGTCTGTGCAACACTATTAACCATAGCATTTAATCTCTGAATTCCCTTAATCGCTTTCTTACCAGCAGTAATCTCTTTTATTGTTGATTCCATATAAATTAAGGGTGTAAAAACAGGTATTTAAATATATTATTACTGATGCAAAACAATAATATCGTATTTTTGATTACACATATCTTATTATATTCTAATTAATAATCAAAATCATGAGTATAGCAGTTGGAGAGGTTATGACTAGAAGTTTAATATCTGTCGAACCAAATGAGAATCTAATGAATTGTTCTAAAAAACTTGTTAAAAATAGAGTAAATACTCTCCTTGTAACAAATGAAGACAAGCTTTTAGGAATAATAACAAGCACAGACATTTTAAAGGTAGTTATAAGCAAACACCATAATTTATCAAAATTGAAAGCTATTCAGATAGCTACAAGAAAAGTAGCAGTAATTAAGCCAAGCGCAACAATTCATGAAGCTTTAGCAAAGATGAGGGAACTTAATTTCAGAAGACTTCCAGTCATTTCACAAGGAGTCTTAGTAGGAGTTATAACTTTAAAGGATATCTTAAAAGTAGATCCTTCAGTATATACTGAACTTGGAGAGTTAGCAGAAATAAAAGAAGAAGAGATAAAGTTAAGCAAACTTAAAGATATTGGACCCGTAGAAGGATTCTGCGAGTATTGTGGAGCATTCTCAGAGTTAGTAAAAATAGGAAATCAAGCTCTTTGTCCTGATTGTAGATCAGAGATAGTTTAAAAAAAATATAGTAATAAAATTAATTATCAGTATCTTCTAAATGAGTTTCCCAGTCATCGTCATCAGCTTGCCAGCCTAGCTCTTCTTCATCTTCAACGATGACTTCCTTGATTTTCGAGTTTGTTATCACTTTTTTAACCATTATTTAAATTGTAATGTTTAATTATTTCTGAGAGAAAAATACCCTTTTTAAAGTTTTTGATTGGGTATTTTCTTATGTCAAGATTCTCTAGAATCTTGAGCATCCAAAAAACTATTAGTTTTTTTGATACTTTCCTTTTTTCTTTCTCTCGAAACTTACATCTTCAACTCCAGATTTTAGAAAATCAATTTCTCTTAGAATGTTTTTTCTCTGTGAACCAGCATTTACTATTGCCTCAACTTCTTCCTTATTCATCTCAATTATACCTGACAAATTTTCTCCTTTGAAGAAAACATTGAAATTTTCTTTTTCAAGGTGCATAAAATCTTCTTTAAAGATGAAATTATCAACGTTTATTTCATACTTGTCTTTAGAATCAAAAAATAAACCTCTTTTCTTAATCTTAATTATCATAAGAATACACTCAATTCGGCTTATATAATGATTATTGTCGTTAAATACACTATGAATAACTACCACTATAATCCGATAAAAGAAATCTTTTTATAACAGGTTAATTATAATATAATATGAAGGATTATTTCAAAGATTTCAATGAGGAAGAATTATCTTTGATTAAATCTCTAGACACCCCTCATAAAATACAATCTTTCATAAATTCCATACCTATAAACTTCGAGGAATCCAGAGAAACTTGCCATTCTCCAAAAACAGTTCTAAGAATAAGAAAGGCACATTGCATGGAAGGAGCGATGTTGGCCGCATGTATACTTAGATATCAGGGTTATCAGCCTATTTTAATGGATATAGAGGCCACTAAAGATGATTTTGATCATGTTGTAGCTCTTTTCAAGATAGATGGATTCTATGGTGCCATAAGTAAGACAAATCATTCAGTTTTAAGATACCGCGAACCAATATACAAATCAGTAAGAGAATTAGCCCTAAGCTTTTTCCATGAATATTTCACCGATTCCGGAATAAAAACTATGCGAACTTATTCAAATCCAGTAAATCTAAAACAATTTGATAATAAAAATTGGATGACTTCAGATAAAGATGTCTGGTTTATACCAAACCACCTAACTGAGATTAATCATAAACCAATTTTAACAAAAAAGCAGATAACAAGCTTGAGAAAAGCTGATGAAATTGAGATTCAGTCAGGCAAACTGACAGAATATGAGAAATAAATTTTCTTCCTATTAATTAGATAAAACTATTTCTTTCATTTTAGCTTCCAAAGAACTAGAATCAGAAATTAATCCATCAAGATAGGGATTTTTAACAATAGCGTTATCAGAAAAACTCTTTATAAATGCATTTTTAGCATAAGAGGCATATTCACTTGCTACCGAGTCAATCTCACTTGAAGAGAATCTACAAAATTGGGCTGATCCTAGATCATTAAAATACAATCTAAAACTAGTAGGTAATGTACAAGCATTAAAACTATCTCTTCCTAAACATATACCTTCAGTAATTAATGTTCTTACATCTTCAATAAGTCCACCCATAAATTCCAAACACATTTCATCATCTTTTATATTAGAACCATTCAAGTAATTAGCTCTATTTTTAGAATCATGAATCTTAAATGAATGATCTTGATACCTTTTCATTAAAATAGCTGGGAAGGGAAAACCATTAATTGTAACAGGAACAATCTGACAAAAATCATTTACCTTTAGACCAGATTCCCTTAATCTTTCAGTATTTTGAGGATCCATAAGTACAGAATACCATTTAAATAGTATTTTAGCAGGTCCATCAATCTTACCACTGATGCCTAAAGCATAAGGTTTACCACAATAATCAACAGAGTATACTTCTTTTGAACCTCCAGACCCTAGGAAACCTCCAATAATAACAGTAGTTCCACCTATAGTTATGCTTTCCAGATTATCTCGAAAATTTCTTTCCGAGATACGAGTTTCTATAATCCTATCAATATTATCTACACTCAACATTTTTCTTGCTTCCATTTGAGAAATCTGAGGTATTTCTTCCACAAAATACAGGCATAAATTGCCTATTTATATTCTTACTATATATCTAAAACTCTTAAGATTAATTTAATTACATAAAAACTTAAATACAAGTTAAACATTTTAAAATAGATTAAATTATTTAAAATGGAAGAAAGAAGTTACGAATATTTTGTAAATAGGTTAAAATCTATAACTCATGATTATATGAATTTGAATGATATCTGGAAAACTAATTATGGTTCAATATATTATATTCATTTAAAGTCTAAATCTGAAAATCCAATTAAAATCTTCTTGTCGGCAGGAGTTCACGGAGATGAACCTGCAGGAGTAGAGGCAGTTATAAGATTTCTTGAAGCAGATAATTCTTCGTTACTAGACTATTTTGAATTTTATATTCTTCCCTGCTTAAACCCCTATGGATATGCCAGAAATGTAAGATGGAATTCAGACGGGTTAGACATCAATAGAACTTTTGAAAATAATCTAAGCATGGAGGCAGTTTTAGTAAAAACTCTTCTTGCCGACAAACAATTTGACCTTTCAATAGATTTTCACGAAGACTGGGAATATCGTGGATTTTATCTATTTGAAATATCAAAAGATAATTCACAATTAGGCAAAGAAATAATAAATAAAATTGCTTGTAAATGTGAAATAAAAAAAGAAGAGAGAATAGATGGATTCATAAATAATAACGGAGTTATAAAATTAGACTGCGAAGAATTTGGAGAGCGAGTAATGGCTCTTTATCTTGCAAATAACCATGTCCAACATTCCATAACTCTAGAAACACCTACCCAATGGGCATTTGACAAAAGGGTTTTAACTCATCTTGAGTCACTGTCAATTATCTTAGAGAATTACATAAAGACAAGGCAAGAGATAATTAGCGCATAATTTATATACTATTTATTTAAGCCATTATTATGTCCATACCCAGAATAGAAGAGGACATCAGAAGAATATTACCTTATGCTGGAATTCTCTCAGACATAGGAATAAGAAGAGAAATTAGAAATGGAAATATCACTATCTCTGATCGCAAAGACTCTCAATTTCAACCTAGCTCTTTTGATCTAAGAATAGGTAAAGTTCATTTATTTGATAAAGCATATAGAATAGAAGAAGCATTAAGATTAGCAAGATTAAACCCAGCAGAAACACTAAGATATGAACCTTCTAACACTCCATCAGTTGTATTTGAAGATATTGAAGACTCTCAAATAGACATACCTCCAAGGTCTTTTGCACAGATTTTCTTTCATGAGAATATTAAGTCTAATTTTCCAACAAGAATTGACTTAAGAAGCAGTCGTGGAAGACTAGGCATAGAGATCTTATCTTCAGACAATGAATCAGTTTCAGTATTCAACCATAATCCAAACATAATCAGACTTTACGGCAGAACACCTTTTGCTCAAATGTTTTTCACACCATCGAATGCAATTGATGGATATGTAGTACATAATATTGATGAAGCAGAGAGAATAGGAAGAGCATTAGGAATTCCAACTACAGGTCCTTACGCAGTTTTATCTCTAGGAGGTCACGCATTTAGATTTAAACACACTGGCCTAACAGACACAAGAAATCTAAAAGATAAAGACAATGAAAAGCTATCAACAAGTAATTTAACAATACCTGTAAATGAAACAACAATCTGTCAATTAACCCCTAGAATAGACCTTCCAGCAGACATAGGCATTCAGATTCTTCATAATATTCCATTTATTCAAAATTCAGGAAATTTTCATCCTGATCCAAGCCATCTTTTAATGGAAGGACACGTTTGCAATGCTGGTTGGGTAGATCCAGGTTACAAAGGTAATTTAACAGCACACATAAGAAGAACAAAACTTCCTGGTGAATATAAAAAAGGACAACATTTAGCATTAGGAGTTTTCTTCAAATACAACAAACCAGTAGAAAGACCATATGGTTCAGTAGGGAACCATTACTATGGTTCTAAAGGTTCACCAGCACGAAGCTGATAACAAATCTTTATATACCTAAATTCTGCGAAGATTTGTATGAAAGATAGAACTATAGAAGTTAGAGACCACAGACTTTATGGTAGAATAGGAGAAGTATACTTAGCAGTTACTCCCTTTACACCACCAGACTCACTATCTGATATTAAGAGAGCTATAAATGAATTAGATTTTATTACTCCTAAAAGAGTTAGACATCAAGGTTGTTTTGATTTAGTAGCTGGATTTAGATTCAAAAGACCCTGTGTATTCGAAATATCTAGAAATCAGAATGGAAAAGTAGGAGTTTTAAGTATACAAACAGGAGGTTATGATTGTACGAGAGAATTATTAGAAGATTTAGCAGATTTAGCAGATAGGTTAGGCTTAATAACTGATTTTGTTACTGATTCTTTAGTATACCAGACACAATCTCAAATGTCTCAGGGTATGTCCCAAGATAATGTATATATGAATAGTATATCTGAGAATACTAAGTTATCTTTAGAAGATAGTTTTGGAGCATTAACCTATGCCGATTTTTTACATAAAGTAATGAAAAGACCTTTAAAAGAATCTCTTAGAACTGCTGGAGAGAGATACGGTTTTGATTTTGTAAAAGTTTTAGACAAAATAAAAGAGACTAATCATACATCATAAAAACATTAAATTTAATAGCTAAAAATTGACTATTTAGTCATGATAGAACTAGATAAAGGAAATGCCGTATTCAAGCATAAACCTGAAGATTTCATTGTCGAGGAGATATGGGAAAATTATAATTGCAAAGTATCTGAATCATCAAAATCATTAGAGAATGCTCATACTGACTTCGGAAAGTTAGATTGCGATGATCGAAGAGATTTCTTAACATGTGATTTAGAAAAAATAAACATAGACCATTTTACTGTTTTTTCAGTTCTTTCTAAAGAACTAAACAATTTCCCACACGAATTAGGATATGCCGGAACAAAGGATAAAATTGCTTGGTCTTGTCAAAGAATATCTATTTTTAACGCAGATATAGAAAGAATTAGAAACTTTTCTATTCCTGGAATAACTTTAAAGAATTTTAAATGGGCTAAACACAAAATAAAAGTAGGAGACCTTTCAGGCAATAGATTCAAAGTCATATTGAGAGATGTAGATAAAGATGCTATCAAGATACTAAGTAGAGTAAGGAACACAGAATATCTTCCTAATTTCTTCGGAGCACAAAGGTTTGGATCAGTAAGAAAAGAAAATGTAATTATTGGTAAACTAATATTAAAACAAAAGTTTCAAGAGGCAGTTTTTACTTATCTAACAGTATTTGGAGATAAAGAAAGTGATGAGGTAAAAATGGCTAAGAAAAAGTTAAAAGCTGAAAAAAATCTTATGAAAGCAAAGCAATATTTCCCTCAAGAATTAAGATTAGAGCATTCTATTTTAGATTATCTCTCTAAAAATGATAAAGATTGGCTTGGTGCGTTAAATATAATTGGTGAAAAGACTCTATTGATGATGTGCCAATCCGTACAAAGTAAAATATTTAATGAGATATTATCAAGAGCTATTGATGAGCGTATCGATCTCAAAAAGATTAGTATATCTATAATTGGATACAATTCTAATTTTTCTCAAGGTAGAATGGGAGAAATAGAACAAGATGTTCTAAGAGATAACAATCTGGAGATTAATAATTTTAAAATACCTCAAGCCCCTTTTTTGAGTCTAAAATCATCTATAAGAAAAGCATTTTTTAAAGTAAATGAATTAAGTATTGAAACTGAAAAAGACGAACTCTTCCCATTAAGCAAGAAGATAATTCTAACTTTTACATTAGATTCTGGAACCTACGCAACAACTTTCTTAGAACACTTTTTTACACTCAGATAATATATTAATAAAAAGCAAGAAAACTAATCATTATTTTTCTAAAACAAGACCTTCTACCCTAGAAGAGTCTAGCCGAGAACCGTCTTTACTATATAACGCAGCTATTTCATTTACAACTGGGGAATTCAATATTGTCCTTTGCTCAGACATTTCTGTAACTAAGTAGGCGTCTAAACTCGCTCGATAATTAAGATGACTATCATCTGTATCTTTAACCCACTTATTTGGTAATGGTGGATAACCTACCCCTATAGCATTCCACTTTAATTTCACAACAAGGTCACCTTTGTCTATGTTTGCGGTTTCAATCTCTCCTCTGAAAAGATATTCTTCTACAGGGTTTTGAACTTCTAATTGCCCACCTGCAAATCTTCTTAGATATTCATTTGTTAGTTGTGTCATAATTAAAGAAATCTTAAAGCCCTATTTAAACTTATATTTTTTCTTTCACTACTAATCGCTCCTAAAAAACCGAGCAATTATTTGTAACCTAAAATCCTTTTTTAAATCATAGCTTAAAAATACTCTCAAAATAAAAATCCCCCCACCCAGAATCGGACTGGGGTAACCCGGGTTCTATCATTCTGTTCTAACGAACAAAACCTTATCGTGCTTCATCTTTTATCCTTTAAGGAAAATCTGCACTAGTCATTGACTACAGCCAGGTGCTCTACCATTGAGCTATGGAGGGAAATATATAGGTAAGAAGTACAGCAAGGGTGAAGCGTGAGGGATGTTCCCTACGCCTGCGCTGTACCGCAACCAATATAAAATAACACGCCAAATCGACTTTAAAAACCTTTAGACAATATGGAATTATTCCTCATCAGAGTTAGCAGTTTCACTCGCAAAGAAAGCTCTATTTGAAAGAACTTCATGCATTTTTCCATCTTTTTCATAAACTGCAGTAGCTGCTGGAAGTTCAAATCTACCCATAGGATTCATTTTAGAATAAATAATATATGAGAATGACCTTTCTTCTCCAGCCTGTAATCTAGGTATATTCCAGAACAATCTTCTAGTGGGCATGTCTATTTTATCAGGTCTTGTTCCATATTTTTCATATAATTGAGTAACTCCTGGTAATCTGTCAATCAATTGTATATTATCAACATGATTTTTAGCCCTTACAGATAATCTAACTTTCAAAGCAAATTCTCCACCTTTAGTTCTAACAAAAGATACACTCTTACTTACAGAAACATTTGTTCTTGAATAAAATCCTACAAGGAAAGTTATTATAACAATAAGCAATATTAACAAGAAAGGCAAAGTATAATTTGTAGTAATTTTGACATTCCAAGATTCTCCAGGTTTCAATTCTTTAGTCCAGAGGTATTTCACACTTAATCCATTTCTTTCCACTGCTGCTGGAGAAACTGAATAAGAAGTGAATAATCTTGAAATTATGTCTCTTTTAGCCTCGATAGAATCCTGCACAATCGTATTACCTTCATTTGTCTTAACAGTTTCGCTAGTTCTAACAATAAAACCAGATGTATCTGTTTTTATGGATGTACCCTGTCTTTCAAGATAATTCAAAACACCATTAATCTTAGCATAAGCCTTTCCTAATGAAATTTCAGCAGTTACAACGTAAGGTCCAGCACTTAATTTCTTTATCTTATCAGAATCCAAAGCAATTGTAATATTTTTAGCTTCATAAGGCTTCAAACTCAACATACTCTGTTTTTCAAAGAATTCTGAATCAAGAGTTAAAGATAACTCCTCTATATCTGTATTTTGAGTATTTTTAATCTGGATAACTGCATTTTGATCTCCAGGTTTAAGATTAAAAGGTTTAACTTCAATTGCCTGATTTATAGATACTATCTTGACTTCAAGAGAATCTTTGTAAAGACCATTTGCATGTTTTATCTGATATTCAAATGTTAAGAATCCATCTCTTTCTCTTAATTCTTTTTTAGGATATGCCTTTACTTCAACAGTTGTCTTTCCCATAGGAATATCAAATGCACCCTTAGGACTCATACTAACTCCAAGAAGAGAGAATATTTCAATAGTATCGGGAGCGTTTGAATCGATAATAAAATCAAAAATAGCAGGGTTATTTAGCTCAGCAATTATAACATTAGACTTTTCAACTTTTTGAACACTTATACTTGCACTAACAAAACTAGAAAATAAAAAAATAGCAAGAACAAATAAAATTAAACCTTTTTTCATAAAATAAAATTAGCAATTGCATTAATAAATATTTGTATGCAGGACTATTCTAAATTTTAAGGTATATATGGTGAGGTTCTCTTTCCGCTGAAATCTAAAAATGACTTAAAAGCTTCTTTAAATGCAATAGTATCTTCCTTAACTCTATCTTCCATTTGGTCAATTCTTCCAGCTATAATATATTTATTGTAAACCTCTCTTAAAAATCGATAATATGCCGTTGTTTCCCAAGTACTTTTAGGGTCTCTTACTAATATTCCTTTTAACTCAACTTTAAACAAACCTTTATTCATTTTCTTCTTCTTGCCTTCTATTTCTACTTCTACATCGACCATCCTCTTTACCTCAATCTTAATATCTATTTGTATAATGAAATAATCAGTAAGCTCTCTTCTCGCCTTCCATTCAATAGTAACTTCTTTTCCATCAGGCTTAATCTTCTCATTATGTTTCTCTTCTACAACTAAATATTTGTCATCTTTAAACCATTCAAAAAAATAGGAATAGGCCTCTGGGTAATCAAAAACTCCAGTATATTCTGCCTTTTCTCGAATAAGAATGTCTTTTTCAGCCATATTTCTCTTTTATATTAATAGAAAGAACATCAGATTGTATTTAAACATTACTCTCTCTGGCTTTGTATATTTATAGATACTTTATTGTTATTCATATTCATCTCATTTCTGCTCACACTGGATTCAACCTCAAAAGAGACAATATTTGCATCATTTGAGATCTTCAAGTTTGTGACGCTGAAGATTTTACTATGGCCTACTTCAATCTCATCAATCTTAAATTCACCTATTTGCTCTCCTCCTCCATGAACAAACAACTTAGATTCTCCATAATTCTGCAATCCTTGATTACTTAAGACTATTTCGAAATTAAGATACCTTCCAGTCTTATTCAAATCAACTTTAGTTATAGCCAAATCGGGCAATGATTCAATTTTATACAATGCATTTATACTATTTATCAAATCATCATCAATCTCCTGTTCACACGATGTTATTGGGTACAATATGCTCTTTTCATTTGAATTATGGTCAAAACCTAAAGCATGTAAAATTTCATGTAAAGCAATATTAGGAGTTTCACACTTTTCATTTCTATACAATTCAATCTGTGCTTCTTTAATAATATAAAAAACACTAGCATTCAATATCTTTGTAGGACCTCCTTCTCCAGCCACAAAATGCCCCTCATCTTCCGCTTTAGGAGCAATTTTAGAACAAAGTATAGATATTCCTTCTATATCTGCATTTTCAGAGAAACTGACAATTGTTCTAGCATCCAGTATTGAAAATGCTTTTCTAACATTTTCTTTCTTCAAATCATCACATTCATCAGCAAAATTATATCCAATTTCTTTCTCAGAAAACCTCATATTATTATAAAACTGTTTGCTTTGAGTGGTTAGCCCTTCTAAAGACTTTGAATTATCTGCAATATAACTTTCAGCTTGACTAGTTATATTATAATATTCTTCATAGAACATATTTCCTGCAAATACCAAAGCCCCAATTAGGACTATCACAAGAAGTATATCTCCCCAACCCATATCAAAAAGAGAAGAAGACAGTTTATATAACTGTCTTTCGTATACATTAAATGGAAGGAAAAGTACCATTTGAATTTTTAGATCATACAGCAGACATAAAAGTAAAAGTAAATGGAAAGACTCTAAACGAAATATTTGAAAATTCAGTTAAAGCAATATCTCAATATGTCTCGGGCAACCAAAGAATAGCTAGCAAAAAAGGGAAAGTAATAGAAGTAAAAGGAACAGACAATGAATCTCTCTTATACAATTTCATCGACGAAATTCTTTATCTAATAGATGCAGAATCTTTCATCCCAGTAAAAGCCACAGTTACAATGCGAGGCAACAACCTAAAGGCAGAACTATATGGAGACTCAACAAAAAGTTATAACCTGGACCACATAAAAGCAGCAACATATGCTGAAATGATCATAAAGAAAGTCAACAACAACTGGGAAGCTATTTTCGTTTTAGATGTTTAATTTAATATCTAACATGAAATCTATAACCTACATTTACAAGTTCTTCAGTATGTTTTCTTTCAGCTTCTGCAAAAGCCAGATTTGCTGAGTGTAAATCCATTTCCAATTCTCTTGAAAAACCTAGAACAAAATCAGGTCTCTTGTTATGCGATCCAACATGATTTACAATATACTCTCTTGCAAGATCAGCAAATTCTAAAGCAACATGATCTGATAAAATTTCTCTAGGCATAAAAAATGATAAAATTAAAGTTATATAAACCTTTCTAACTTTCCAATATTTTCTTAAAAAAGCTAAAACTTTTCTTCTCGCCATAATATCTATGCCAATTAGGCTTATTCTTTATCTTCCATAAAATCCTTTCTTTTATAATTTCAAAATCTCCTTTCTTAGGTTTCCAGTCATTCATCAACGATTTATGAAATCCTTTCAAATCAATATTTTTATTCACAGCAAATTTTCTACTATTCATCTCTTTCTTTATTTTTTCATGCCTATTTTTAAGATAAATCAATTTATTCTTGAAGAATTTTATATGTCCTTTTCCCAATTTATACTTGTCAGGAATTCCATCAGTATTGGGATACTTTCTAGTATGTCCAACAAGCATCATTATCTCAAGATACTCAGCAATAAGATGCTGATCAGACAGATTTCTAGGATGAATTATATTTACTCTCACCATTATATTAATATGAAGTGAGGATATAAAAACATTAATCTCTATAATAGGTAATGAAAACCAAGAAATTAACACTTGAACAAGAAGAAGTCTTATTAAGAAAAGGCACGGAAAGACCTTTTACTGGAAAATGGTTGAATAATAAAGAAAATGGAATGTATACATGTGCTAACTGCGGAGCAGAATTATTCAGTTCAAAAGCAAAATTTGAATCAAAAGCTCCTGGACTAGCAGGCTGGCCAAGCTTTAGTGAAGCAGCAACAAACAAAGCCCTTACTCTCAAAGAAGATAACAGCGAAGGAATGCAAAGAATAGAAGTAACTTGTACAAACTGTGGAGGTCACTTAGGTCATCTTTTTAACAATGTACCAGATCACCCTTCAGGAGTACATTATTGTATAAATTCTGTTTGTCTTAATTTCAAGAAGAAATAAATTAATCTGCTAACGGATTAAATTTTTCAGTAAAACCAGGCCTCTGACACAAATAATCAGGCACCCTTTCATCATCATAAAAACCTCTAACTAATTCTCCAGCATCTTCGCTATGAGCAGTAAGGTTTAATCTTGCATGCGCATAAGGAGCTAAATGATCCTCTCCTCTTGGTTCATATAATATTCTTCTTTTTATCATAAATCTCCTTGAAAATAAACCTATTTAAACCTAAGTATTATCTTCTAAATATGCCTAAAAAAATATCTGAAAATATATATGAAGTGAAGAAAGAAGGAAAAATGAAAGTTCCGGGAATGATTTTTGCCTCAGAAAAATTGATGAAAAACATTGAGAAAGATGGTAAAACAATTGAACAAATAAAGAATGTAGCTCAGCTTCCAGGCATAGTTGAGAAGAGCATAGCCATGCCCGATGCACATCAAGGGTATGGTTTCCCAATTGGAGGGGTAGCGGCATTCGATTTAGAAAAAGGAATAGTTTCTCCAGGAGGAGTAGGATATGACATAAATTGTGGCGTCCGTTTACTTGCAACAAATCTAACAAAAGACCAATTTCTAAAAAACAGAGAAAAAGTTTTGAATGAAATGTATAAAGAAATTCCATCAGGAGTGGGCAAAGAAACAGAATTCAATTTAACCAAAGAAGAATTAGATGAAGTTCTTAACACTGGAGTAAATTGGGCTGTAAAAAAGAAATATGCAACTTCAGCAGATTTAGAGCACATAGAAGATTTTGGATGCATAAAAAATGCAGATGCAGATAAAGTTTCTCAGAAAGCAAAATCTCGTGGAAAAAATCAATTAGGTAGTTTAGGTTCTGGAAATCACTTTATAGAAGTTCAAGAAGTTGAATCTGTTTTCAATAAAGAAATAGCAGAAGTCTACGGTTTAAAGAAAGATCAAGTTGTAATCATGATTCACTCTGGTTCAAGAGGATTAGGCCATCAAACAGCATCCGATTACATTCAAAAGATGGAAAAGAAATATGGATTCAACCATTTACCAGATAGAGAATTAGCCTCCGCGCCTCTAACTGATGATATTGCAAAAGAATACCTTTGTGCAATGAACGCAGCAGCAAACTTCGCATTTGTAAATAGGCAATTAATGACTTATCAAATAAGAAAAGTGTTCAATGCAAATTTCAAAAATTCAAAGATAGAAATTATTTATGATATCTGTCATAACATAGCTAAATTTGAAAAGCATTTAGTCGATGGAAGAGAAGTAGAATTATGTGTTCATAGAAAAGGTGCAACTCGTTCATTCGGCCCAGGAAGAAAAGAGATTCCATCAGACTATAGAAAAGTAGGTTGTCCTATCTTCCTTCCAGGAAGCATGGGAACATTTTCATACGTATTAGCAGGAACAAAACAAGCAGAAAAGATTTCATTCGCCTCAACAGCACACGGAGCAGGAAGATTACTTTCAAGAAGCTATGCGATAAATAATCTCTCAGAAGTATCAATAAAAACAGAATTAAGCAAAAATGATATTATGTTAAAGTCTGGAAGCCGAAAAGGAATTTTGGAAGAAGCCCCGGAAGCATATAAGGACATTGATGAAGTAGCGAGAGTATCACACGAGTTAGGCATAGGCCAGTTAGTAGCGAGATTAAAGCCATTAGCAGTTATGAAAGGGTAAATTATAGAAATAATGAAGTATAATAATCTAAAAGCATCACCCATATTTAAACTTACTGCCGTCGGAAAAATGCTATAGAAAGATTAAAAAACACTCTTTTCATTATCAGAATATGTCTCTTCTAAATCGTCTTCCTGGCCATATTCCTTCAAATCTGAAAGATAGCTATATTCACTTTCATAGGCAAAATTATGTTTTGAGTGCATTGCAATAGCAGGCATTCAGATATATAAAACCTATGAATATGAAAAGAGTAAAAAAAGATATTGACTTTTGGTATAATCTAAAGATTTACTTTAGTTTTCTAAAGAATTACAAAGCAGTTTTCGCAATATTGTTATTAATCTCTCTTATCCTTGAAGCAAGTAACACCATAGAAAAGTTCTTGTTCAGAGCAATTGTTGATAATGGAACTTCATACGGTGCTGGGACTTTATCAGTAGAGCTATTAACTTCAAAACTCGCCATGATAGGATTAATATTTTTAGGACTCGTAGTTATAAGAGTTTTTTTAAGATGGGTAGAACCGACATTAATACATAAATTAGAAGCAAATTTAATATTTGATGTAAAAAGAAGGTTCTTTGGACATCTTCTTCAATTATCTCATAATTTTCATATAACTCACAAAACTGGTTCATTAATTTCAAGAATAGGCCGTGGCTCTTTAGCAATGGAAAGAATGACTGACTTTTTTATATACAATACATCTCCAATACTTTTTCAATTAGCAATAATAGCATTTACAGTACCCTATTTTGACAAGACTTCAACAATTGTAATTTTATCAACAGCACTTGCATTTACAATATATGGCATTATCGTTCAACAATTACAAAGACCAGCTAGTTTGGAACATATACGAGCAGACGATGTCGAGAAAGCAAACATATCAGATGTCTTTACAAATATAGACTCCATAAAATATTATGGAAAAGAAAGCTACATAAATCAAAGGTATGCAAAGATATCTGGTTCAACTAAAAAGTTTCTCCTAATAGATTGGAGTTATTATTCTTGGCTTGGACTTGGAAATTCATTAATATTAGTAATCGGGACATTTTTAACAGTATATTTTCCATTAATGAAGTTTTTAGCAGGCGAGATGACCTTAGGTACATTAGTATTCATTTATACCTTATATGTAGGAATCATAGGAAGTCTTTTCAATTTTATGAGTGGAATTAGAGGATTATATCGTTCCATGACTGATTTTCAGGATTTATTCCAATATGGAAAGATAGAAAATGAAATTAAAGATAAAGATAATGCCTCTGATTTGAAAATAGAAAAGGGGGATATAGAATTCAAAAATCTAAAGTTTAGTTACGGTAAAAGAAATATATTTTCTAATTTTAATCTAACCATAAACAAAAAGGATAAAATTGCCTTAGTAGGACATTCAGGTTCTGGTAAATCAACTCTTGTCAAATTACTTTACAGACTGTATGATTTAGATTCTGGAAAGATATTGATTGATGGAAAAGATATCTCTGATTTCAAGCAGGAATCATTGCGTTCAGAATTGAGTATAGTGCCTCAAGAATGTGTTCTCTTCGATGATACTTTATATAATAATATTCTATTTTCAAATCCATCTGCAAAGAGAAATGAAGTGATGAATGCAATTAAATTTGCACAATTAGATAAAATAATAGAAAAATTCCCAAATAAAGAAAATACAATAGTGGGACAAAGAGGAGTAAAGTTATCTGGAGGAGAAAAACAGAGAGTTTCTATTGCAAGAGCAATTCTTGCAAACAAAAAAGTTCTAGTTCTAGATGAAGCAACATCCTCTCTAGATTCGCAGACAGAACACGACATACAAAAGGATTTACACAGGCTTTTAGAGAATAGAACATCTATAATAATTGCACACAGATTATCAACAATAATGAGTGCCGATAAAATAATAGTTTTAGAAAAAGGAAAAATAGTTCAGATTGGTAATCATAAAGAACTAATAAAACAACCTGGTTTGTATAGAAAACTCTGGAATCTACAAAAGGGCGGTTACATTGGTGAATAAAAATAGTTATTAATCACTTCAATAATTTCTCATACATCTTACAATATTCTTCAGCAGGTTTTTTCCAGTCAAATCTTTCATTAAATGCTCTCCATTGCATATCTCTATACTGTTGAGGGAATTTTGTTCTTAATGTTTTAGCTTCATCAACTGAATACAAGAAATTTCTAAGCATTTCATCTCTGTTATTCCCACTGAAGAGCCATCCAGTTGCATTCACATCAGGCATGCCTTTTACAGTATTAACAAAACCGCCAGTTCTATTGCAAATAGGAGGAGTAGCGTCTCTTAATGCCTCTAATTGCACAATACCACAAGGTTCATACTTACTAGGAACAAGAACAAAATCACTTGCTAAATTAATCATCGATCTTAATCCAGAATCAAATAAAGGAAATGGAAAATAATTTTTTCTTTTATCCATTTTCAATAAATCATCATAACCTACATTTCCAGAAAATCTAGGCGTTCCAACTTGCCAGATAAAAGGTTCATATTCCTGACCACTTGCAAGAATTCCAGAACTTACACCAGGCATCTCCAATATATGTTCCAATACAGTTCTATCTCCTAGACTTTCTCTTAGCAAAGCAAACTTCTGATCAACAGCTCTTCCAACAAAACCAAACAAAGTATTTCCAGTTCCACCAACAAAATTACTAAACTTTCTCTTAGCCTCTTCTTTCTCAGCAATTAATTTATCAAATCTTTCTCTAGTTGGAGCAAAATCATATACAACTCCATTTAATATCCCAATCAATTTTCCTTGTTCATGTAATCTTCTAGAAACACTTTCAAGTCCGGCTCCTCCCTGAAAGAAAGTATCAGGGTTTTCAGGCATTAACATCTCCTCAAGATACCTTGGACTTACAGCATTACTCATATCAGCACTTTCTAATCCTAGCCTCATGCAATTAACAACTCCTTCATATCTAGGATCTCTGAAAGATTCACTTATCTTTGAATCTCCAGCCATTTCAGCAAGAGTAGTTCCATTAAGAACTCCTCCCCACACATTTCCCTGATAACCCACATTATGAACAGTTAATACTTTTTTTTGTTTCATACCTAATTGTTTCATTCTTCCAAACAAAAGCCCGGTAGGCCAGTCCTGTCCATGAACAATATCCGGATTCCTTTCAGCAATTAAAGGTAAACACGCTTCAGCAAAAACTGAAAATCTTAATGCATCATCATAAAATGGATGCAAGCTATCAACAAAGACTTTTCCATAATCTCTATCATTTATTTTTTCTTCAAAGTGTCTGTTTTTTAAAAATAATACTTCAACACCCTCATGTTCTCCTCTTAAAATTTCTATCTTTTCTTCATTTCCATGACACTTCACACTATATCTTTTTACAGGTTTTAAATTAGAAACATTTTTAGAACATTTATACAAAGGCATAACTACGCTAATATCAACTCCTTTCCTTTTTAATTCAGGAGGCAATTCTCCAGCAACACACGCAACCCCGCCAGCCTGTGCAAACGGTTTCATTTCAGGAGTTACATACAAAACTTTAGGATTAATCATGCTCTAACTCCATTTTCCATTTTTTCTTCTTGTATTCTTTCAAAGCATCTTCTCGTACAATAAACAATCCCTCCATTAACAAATCTATTTTCTGTCGGTAAAGGCAAACCTCTCTCATCAAGTTGTCGATCAGCAGAATATAAAACTTGAAAATCTGCTGGGCAAACAAACAATTTATATCCTCTTCCCCAACCAGAGATTTGTTTTTCAATTCCCATAAACAATATAGAAAAAAAGTATATTTACATCTGCTCACAATATATGATATACTACCCATATTTCACATACATCACACAATCACTATACTGCACACTATCTTCACTAGTGTGAATATATAGTTAAGCTTAAATATATTCAAAATCTCCATTATTATGCGTCGTAAAGTAATCAAACAAGGCCACAATACACTCACCGTAACCATTCCAACTTCTTGGGCAAAGCTCCATAACATTAATTCAGGAGATGAAGTAGAAGTAGATGAACAAGATTCAAGTCTATATATCTCACCACATTCAAAACTAGATAAAAATCTTTCAACAACTCTAGATATTAAAGGTTTAGACATTCCAACAATTTGGAAATATCTCATGGCGATTTATAGAGAAGGATACAATGAAATAAGAATAGAATTTGATCCAAATATACACTATCCTGACCCATTTAAAATTTACAAACTAAACGAAAGTAAAACAAAGGAACCAAAAAAACTAAAGGAATATTCATCATTAGGAGTAATAAATTATATGGCTCATCGTTTCATAGGATTAGAAGTAATTGAGTCTCATCAAGATTATTGCATATTGCACGATTTAGCAGAGCCTTCACAAAAAGAATTTGAAACATCTCTAAGAAGAGTTTTCCTTCTTATTCAGCAAATGTCAGAAGAATTAGGAGAAGCAATAAAAAATAATAAGCCTTCACTAATTGAACATACTCAAGAAATAGATATAGCTGTTGATAAATTCCATGACTACTGTATAAGAATTTTAAATAAAACTAAATTCAAAGGTTATAAAAAATCCCACACACTATTCGCAACGCTATATCTTCTTGAATTACTTGGAGATGAATACAAACATATATCTCATAAAATTCTTACAAACATAAATAATATAAATCTTAAGAATTTAGAAGAAATGCAATCTTTAGTTAACGCTCAATTTGAGACATTCTATGATGTTTATTATAATTTTGATAGAGACAAGATAGTAGATTATTCAAAGAGAGATTTTGAGATTCATTTCTATGCTCCAAAGAATCATGATAAAAAACAGACAAAACCACTAGACAAAGAACTACAAGTTTTCAGCTATTATAGAAGAATAAGCCAGTATCTAAACGCCCTTTTAGAATTGAGAATAGAAATGGAATACTAATCTTTAAACCTTCAATGTAAGTTGAATGGGCTAAAGATTTGCAGAGCAAATCTTTAAAAACACCCCTAAGATTCTGAAGTCATGGATGAAAATAGTAATTTGGTGGAAAGATTACCTTGGATTATAACAGGATTAAGTACTGAAGCTAAAATAATGCCCTTATTCGGACTAGATGAATCTCCTAGAAATAGATGCGAAGTTAGAGATGGTTTATTAAAAAGATTAGATCAAAATACAGGAGGATTAGAAATACCTGCATTAGCTTCTATCGGACATGCTTGTAAAAGACCATTGTTTAAAGCAGGAGCAGTTGAGATAACTCCAGAAGGATATAAATTGACCTCTTTAGGCAGAGAGGTAATTCTACCGATTGCAGCTTTAATGATGAATTATAGTGCTACCTCTGGACAAAGTCTTTACGGTTTATTCGGAGAAGACTCAACAAAGGTTGGCCAAAGCGCACCATTTGGGAGATTTAAAACATTATTGAGTATTGCTGAAAAAGGGACAACTTCGAAGAAGAAATTAGCTGAAGAGACAGGATTAAATGAAGATGTTATAAATCGTTATACTCATGCCTTAAAAATAAATGGTCTAATAGGAGTTGAATCAATAGGAGACAATGAACAAAGAGCAGAGGCCATAAAGTATAGAATTAAAGTAGATTCAGATAAAATACCTGTTCCAAGAAAAGCAAAGAATGTTTTTAATGCTCTAAAGGAAATTGGAGAAGGAAGTACTACGGGTGTAGCAGATAAATTAAGTAAAAGTAAAGTAAAGTTGCCTATAAGACGAGTAAGAGATATATTAAATGAACTATTAAAAACAGGTCATTTAGAATATACTCCAGATTCATGGAGTGAAGCACAAGTATACTCAAGAGTAACTGCTTATCCAGGAGCGCATAATTTTGCTGAGAAATTAGCTAGACCTTTAATGCATGCCCTATCAGATCCAGCATATTTAGCAGAAATTAGAAAAGAATATTTAGTGCCTTTTGAAAAACCAGATTATCTAAGAACTCAATTAAATCTAGCGTTATCAAATTACAGAGCCTCTACAAATAGATTAGGTCCTCGTTTAGATGATGCGCGCCAAACTCAAAGAGCCAAGCAATTATTAGATGCTTTACCAAGAAATGGAGGAACAACAAGTCTAAGACATTTAGAAGAAGAATTAGGTGTTAGTCGAACTACTCTGAAATCAACGGCTAATGCACTGAAAGATAGCGGAGTAATAACTCTAATTCCGAATTCAACTACTGGTAAAAGATCAGTAGCACTCAGACCTTAAAGAAAAAATCTAAATAACCTCTACCAATTCCCTAACTTTCCCTGCAATCTGCCTTACAACTTTCTTCATATCTTCCTCTCCATGTCCTCCAAGTTCTTCTATTTCCCAAGTGATAAGTTCTTTACCACTTTCTAAATCATCTCTTGTTAATTCTAATTTAACGCTCTGAGTGGTAGTAATTATCAAGTCAAAAGCACCCCACATTTCTTTATCTAACTTCTTAGGTCTACCTTTAATCTCAATTCCCATCTCTTTGCAAGCTGTCAGCATCTTACTATTAAGATAATATCCTCCATAATAAAGACCAGCACTTTTAGCAAAAAAATTCTTATTCTTGTTGAATTTATTAAATAACATCTCAGCTACCTTGCTTTGAAATCTATTTGTCTCGCATAAAAAAAGTATTCTCATTTTGTTTATATTTATTGTTTAATTTTCCTCACAATTCCAGTATTAGCATCAACTTCAACTAAATCTCCATCTTTGAAAGCACGAGTAGCTATCTTCAATCCCACAATGCAAGGAGTTCCAAGTTCTCTTGAAACAATAGCTGCGTGACAAGTTAAACCGCCTTCATCTGTAATAATAGCACAAGCTTTCTTCATTACGGGAACTATTGAAGGAGTTGTAGCGATTGAAACTAATACATCTCCTTCATTCATCTTACTCATTTCTTGAGGAGTATTAATTATTTTTACATGTCCCTTTGCTAATCCAGCACAAGCAACACTACCTTGAAGTTGATTTATATTTTCATTTACAGCTAACTCTTCATGTTTCTTAACATTCTCCTCATAAAAATCAATGGCCTTCTTACCTTCTAAAACTTCAGTCTTACCCTCATTAAATAAACAAATATGGAACTTCTTCAATGAACTAATATAATTCACATCTAATTCAGTTCCTTTCAACAGAGCTTCTTTTAGCATATCTGGAGGACAGCTTCTTACTTGATCAAGAGTTAAATAAACTCTCTTTCCAATTTCGATAAGAAGTTTTTCAGAGTGATAATAGCTTTTACTCTGGTAATCCTTTCTTCTTGGTTTTGCCCAAACTACTTTACCTGCTAAATGAAGTATAAAATTTTCAAATTCATTAGGTTTTATCTTATTTATATAATGTTCAAATAATTTTCTATTGTCTTCTTTCTTTTTCTTAATCTCTTCCAATTTCTGACTAGGATTAATATTCTTCTTTATATTTTCTTTAATAAAATCAAGAAAATTATTCTGTGTAAATGCCGGACCAGCATATACATAATAAACCCAGCAATGTCTATCGGTGTGTTTCTGCAAATCCTTATAGAATTCAGGATATCTCACTTTTAAATCCTGAATAGTTATATCTTTTAATGAATTAAACCAAGCTTCATCATAATATCTTTCCATTAAAACAAGCAAATCTTCATCCTGATCCTGTGAAAATGAGTTTTTACTTGGTTCTGTAAATACTCTGTAAGCTTCCCTATATTCCTCTTCACTTAATTTTTTCTTTAATATCTCATTCAAATTTCCTTCCACAAATGAAAACTTTTGAAAATCAAGAGTTGGAAGACTAGTTCCATAAGCATACATAACTGCCTGTTTTTCTATAAACTTTTCAAGCAAGTCAGCCAATGGTTTATTGCTTAATCTAGTTAAATCAGCATTTTTAATCTCTCTCTGACTCCATTCATTAAATGCCTCTCCAAAACTGTTTGTCAAATCAATAATTTCTTCAACTCTATGATAATCTTTCATAACCTGCTTTTTCAATTCTTCATGAGCACTAAACCAGGCTTTTCCATTTCCAGCATATTCAATGACATTATTTTTAGAAACAATGCTCATTATCGGAGCAGGTAAATTAAGTAATTTAGGATATTGAGGAAAACCTAAAACAAATATATAATTCCTAAATAAAGGAGAATTAAAATCTCCTGCCACAACTTCTAAAAGGTATTCTTTCTCATTTTTATTATCCATAAAAAACAGTCATTTTTATTATTTATAAACTCTACTTATCATCCATAATCTCATTCCAACGCTCTTCAAGAAATTCTTTATGTTCTTTAACAATATTCTCAGGTAATTTAGAAAATGATTTGACTTCCAATGCATTTTCATCTGGTCTCAACTCTCCAGACACATAATCACATAATATCATTAAACTCACAGACCAACCAAATCCTCTCTCTTTCTCTTCGCTTGGAAATTCTTTATATCCAAGCACTTTAACAATTTTAACTTCTATCCCAATTTCATCTTTCATCAATCTCCTCAATCCCTGTTCAACAGTTTCTTTATAATGTAATGTTCCACCAGGTAAATGCCATTGATTCTCCCACCCATAATTTCCATTTCGTAAAGACAATACAATTCCCTCTTTAGTTCTAACAATTGGATCGATACATAATCTAGGAACTTTAGAATAAATCTGTTTAAATTCTTCAGGAGAAAATGGCTTCTTAGTCATAAATGAAATTAATTTTCAGGATTTATAAATGCTATTCAATTCAATATCCCAAAAGGAGATAATGCATCTAATATTTCCTGTCTCGGATTCTGAGGAATTCTTACAATCTTTCCAGTTATTTTTGAAGCAATATCTGTATAAATTTGAGATACTTTATAAAATTCTTGAACAGGAACTCTATAAGCTCTAGCTAATTCAACCCTTTCTTCCATTCTATTTTTGTCAGTTAAAATGTCTTTATCAAGAGCCCCCTTAAGAAATCCTCTAAAATCTTCTTTAGATTTTTCTACAACTTGACCTCTAGAATACTCTTCAGCTGGCCAGAATCTTGATGAATCAGGAGTCAAAACTTCATCAATCAATTCCATTTTAAGGCCATCCGCTCTTTGAATATATCCTACTTCAAACTTAGTGTCTGCAACAATCTCTCCAATTTTAGATGCTTGTTCTCTTCCAAAATTATATGCCTTAATTGCAAGGTCTCTATAACGAAATACATCTTCATTATTTTTAAAACCAAATTTCTGCCAATTATTAACTAAAGTAATCCTATCTACATCCACATCATCTTTTTCGGGAACTCCTGGAATGCCAGTCATTATTCCTTTAGTTGTAGGAGTGAATAATGCTTCAGGTAATTGTTGATGTTGCGTCAATCCATCTGGAACTTTATTTCCACAAAACTCTCTTTGTCCCTTTTCATATTTACTCCACATGCTTCCAGTAATATATCCTCTTACAATCCCTTCAACCATTATTGGATGTGCTTTCTGAACAATCCAGACAAGAGGATGCGGTGCTTCTAACAAGTGATTTCCAGCAATTCCATTTTCCTTAAATTCATCAAACCAATACTGCGAAACAGCATTTAATACAGCACCTTTTCCAGGAACACCATTCAATCCGTTTTCAGCTTTCCAGCCACACTCAAATGCAGATATTCTATCACTTGTAATCATAACTCCTAATTGAGAACTTGGAAAAACAGAATAACCTCTCTGTGAAGCAAGACGAACACTATCTCCTTCATTCAACCAATAAACTGCTCTTACTTTTCCCTCATGAACTTTGCCAACATGTCTTATAGGAAAATTACCAGTTTCAGTAAGAGCTAAATTTTCAAGTCCCATTATAGTCTATCTGCATCTCTAGCAGGATTGATAATATGTCTGTCAACTATCTTACCATTTTGAGGATCGACATGAATTGCAGCAACAGCAATTCTATAATTTGAATTCAAAGCACCATAAATAGCATCAGCAGTCTGTGCTACTGTCCTGAGACATTTGATAGAACTTAAAACAGGCTCACTTGTAAATGATGGAAGAGGCTCTATATTCTCCCCAGTATAAGTAGTAAGTAATCTAGCTTGTCCATTAACAAAGTCAAAAGGATAAAATCTTTGCTCAGCACGATCTAGAGTATTTTTGAAAACATGATGAAAACATCCACCATTTCTTAGAGCAACTAGATTTATTCTAGGAGTGTTATTAGGTACATCTGGCTCATAACTAGTTTGATTTATACTCCTATCTTTCTGCGCATCATATAAAAAATTAGGTTTTTCAAAAGCATTAAGTAGGACAAGTTTGCTTTTTAGAGAATGAAAACTTGAATCTCCTCCAACAAGATTCTCTCCAGATTCTAAAAATGAATGTAACAAATTTGTTTGTGAACCATTACTCATAACAACTCCTTTTGCGCTAGGTATAATTGCCGGATATATCAATAAAGCACGACTTCCAGTTTCTAATTGTTTAGGATCTGTACATTCCGTACTTATAACTCCAGTATTAGGACCTACTTTTAGCATTCTAGCTTTACTACTAGGACTTCTCCCAGTCAGAAAATAAGCAAAAACATTATGCCCAAGATCATTCCTTCCAGCAACTATTCCTCTACCAGGATAATCCATTCCACCAAGAATTTGAGTTAAATCTTGCATGGAACTATTTATCAATTCAGCTTTTAAGCTTTTATGTGTTAAAAATCATATATCAAACAGGACTTTTTCCATTTTCATACTTAACAAATCTCATCTTATCCTTTATCTTTTCTATGTCTTCAATTACTCTCCAACACTCTTTAACTTCTTCATCACTTGCAAAATAATCTTTTCCCCCATTAACTACATTTTCAAGAAGGAAAGAATATTCATCTAGACCTTTCTTTCCAGGAAATATTGAGAAAATCTTATCTTTTCCATCTTTAAACTTGATTTTAATATAACTCTCTTTCTTTCCAAGCATCTTTCCAGTTCTTAATATTAGTTTTACACCCTTCCATTTTTCATTTTTACATTCAAGAACAATATTAACAAATGTCTCTCTTTTAACATCTTTAAGCATTTTAACATTTATTTCCTTAGCATAGGAATTATACTGCCCAAGCAAATTCTCTTTAGAATTAACTACCTTCAATTTACTAAGAGCTTCAACTTTTTTATCATGTATTTCTTCATTGTTTTTAAAATCAGCTAAAACAATAGATAACAATTGAAGAAGATGATTCTGCACCATGTCTTTCAAAGCACCAGATTCATTATAATATTCAAGCCTTTCACCAACTCCCAGGTCTTCATCAGATCTAACTTCAATCTCAGAAACATTTCCCCCATTTAAAGAATCATTAAAATTTTTATCATTTAACTTCAATTTAACAAGCTCTTTCACAGCCTCTTTAGCCAAATAATGATCTATTCTAAATACATTTTCTTCTTTAAACACATTATGTATTGCCTTATCAAGCTCATTAGAATTTCTTAGTCCAGAACCAAAAGGCTTCTCAAATACAATTCTAGTAAAGCCTTTTTTCTCCTTATCTAAACCATATCTCTTCAAACCTTCAACAATACTTGGAAAAAACTTGAATCCAGTAGACAGATAATATACCCTATTACATCCAGAAATATCGCAATGTTTAAGTGATTCTCCAATTTTCCCAACTTCACCAGGATTTGAAAAATCCGCACTTACATAATTCACATCCAAGCTTTCAATTTCCTTCTTTAAGTTTCCTTCAACAGAGTCAATAAACAATTGCTTATACTCCTCATCGCTAAAAGGCTTTCTTCCTACGCCAACAATCTTTGACCTTGCACTTATAACTTTTCTAGCAAGCAAATCAGCAAAAGCAGGAGCTAGCTTTCTCTTAACTAAATCTCCAGTTCCACCAAAAAGCACAAAACTCACAACCCCTCCAGCATCTTTTTCTTTATTCATATACAGTTAAAAGAAAAATATCTTATAAATCTGCCTAATTGCATTACTTAGCCCTTTCAATTATCTTAACAACACCAGTATTAGCATCAACCTCTACAAGATCACTATCTTTAAACACCTTTGTTGCTATTTTAGTTCCTACAATACATGGAACACCAAGTTCTCGTGAAACAATAGCGGCGTGGCTAGTCAATCCCCCAGCATCGGTAACAATTGCACTTGCATTTTTCATCAAGAAGATATATTCTGGAGTAGTCATGCTGGTTACAAGTATCTCTCCTTCCTTTAACTCTGTTGATTTCTTAGGATTTAACACAATCCTAACTTTCCCACTCACCTTTTTACTATTTCCTTTGCTCGCAACAGCACCTTTAACACTGTCAACTTTACCAGATACTTTCTCTTCAGCATATAAATCCCAATATCTCAAAGTAGTTTCATCATCGAGCAAAATAATCTTACCATTTTCACATCTTATACCAAAACAAGTCTTTCTTTTATCAATTTCTTTTAAAATATCAACTTTTCTTCTAAGAAAATCTTGAATTTCTAACTGTCTAAAGTTAAGCATATCATCAAATGGTAATTTATATCTTCTACACACTTCCTTTAAAATTAAATATTTATAATGTAAATAAATCCAGATATCTTTCTTCCTAGTATCCTGCCATTCAATACCCATAACTATTGCTTCTGCAATCTTCATTATATCATCAGACAGTTTATATTTTTTCTTTAATTCAATTTTTCTTTTCTTTACTTCTTCCTGCTTTTTACCAATAATCACTCTCAAGTTCTTTGACAATTCCTTTTTCCTTTTTTCAAAGAACTTTTCATCAGCAATTTCTACAGATTCATAACTATTCTTAATCCAAAAATACTTCTTAGCATGTTCTTTTATCTCCTTACTCTCAACCAAGTCTATCTCTTCTAATTGATAAAATGAAGAATTCTCAGGAGCAGTCAAAACTTCCATAGCTGAATGAACTTCTTGTTCATTAGAGATATATTTTCTCAATTTCTCTTCTAAATAAGGCAAAGAACCATAATTAGCCAGTTCAGGTACAGTAACATATATCCAAAACTGCTCTATTGCTTTTCTTAACTTCTCAGAGAGACTCAATAATTCTTTTTCAGAAAGAGCTTTCAAATTAGTTTTATCAATCTCTTTCTCAATTTTTTCAAGGTTATTCAAATCAACAAGCCATTTATTGTAGATAATCTTTCTTTCAGCTTCAGGAAGCATTTTCTTAAGAAAGGCATTCAAGCCATACTTTCTCATTTCTGGGAAATCTTGTACCCAGACAAACTTCTTTTCCTTATGTAATTTATATAAAGCAAGACCTCTAGGCCATTCAATACCTGGATTAGCTTTCTGAAAATATTTCCCATCAAATATACATTCAAGAAAATCACCAGTATAAAATACTCTTATAGGAGTGGGTCCCCATCTAAGAACATCTTTTCCAATCCAATTTACTTCTCCCAAGTTCATAAAAAATAGAATTAAGCTCTCTTTAATATCTTTACTGTTCCCTTACTAGCATCAACCTCTATCAAGTCACCATCTTTCAAGACCTTAGTAGCTATCTTCGTTCCAATAACACACGGTATGTTAAGTTCACGCGAGACAATCGCTGCGTGGCTTGTAACTCCTCCCTGTTCTGTAACAATTGCCGCTGCTTTCTTCATCGCAGATACAATATCTGGGTCAGTAGCAATTGAAACTAATATATCTCCTTTATTCATCTTATGCATATCACTCGGCCTAATTACAATTTTAACATGCCCAGTAGCCTTACCCATACAAGCAGTCTGACCTTTTATCTCGCTAACATCTTGCACATTTACTTGTTGTACACTTCTCACAAGCTCCTGTGCTTTTGTACCAGTATAAATGATTTTCTTTCCAAATTCAGCATAACCAACACATAATTTTTCTCTATCAGTTATAATCTCCTTATCAATTTTACCTTGAAGTAAAGCTTGTTTAGCTTCGGCAGGAGTCATAAATCTAGCTTGTTTAAGAGAAATCTCAAATCTTCTTGCTATTTCATTTAATATAAATTCCATCTTATAAACTGCATAAATTTGTGCAAATCTTCTATATATCTTAGTTATCATGAATTTTCCAAATTCATCAAAAAGGCTTTCCCAATTTTTATCCAATTTTAATTCTTTCAAAAGACTCTTTCTTTTATTATAGGTAATTTGAAAGTCATCATCAATATCTTTTAATGTAGCTGCATTATCGGAATGATTCGCGATAAGTTTAACCAGCTCTTTAAGATAATGTTCAAGAGTCGAAGCTTTTCCAACCCACATGTGATTTACATAAAAATATTTTTTATAATGATTTTTTATACCTTCAAGTACATTAGGTTTTATATGAGAGACAAGTTCCCCAACTTTCTGCTCAAGTAATTCTTCATATTCTTTTGTGTGAGTTTGATAACCAAACTTTGCTACCTCTTGCTCTTTAAAACTCTTATATAATTTCTCAAAAAGCTTTCTATGGTATTCATCTTTTTCAATATTTAATGCAATTTGTAAAAATTCTTCCTGTTCAACTTGAATAAGAGACTTTTCTGTTGGAGAAGTAAGAATAACAAAAGATTCATTAACTTGTTCTTCCGTCAAACCTTTAGCCCTTAAAGCATCTTTTAATCTATTTGTAAGGTTATCATGGAACATATCTGCAGCCACAGGTATCCAAGCCCATTCATAATATTCAGTATGTATCTTATTATGATTTTCATAAATTTCCCACAATTGTGCATTAGATAGTTTTTCTAAATTTCTTTCAGGAATACTCTCTGAATACTCTCTCAATCTATCAGCCCAATTTACAATATTTTTATTGACTATATTAGCAAATTCTGGTTCATTAAGAAACCTTTGAACGATATTCTCTCCAACTTCGTAAGAATCCTTCTCTCCAAAATAAAATAATAGATGATATCCCTTATACACACATAAAATCTTCTTATATGCCTTCCCAGTTGAATTCATAAAATTATCAACAAAACAAGATAACCATATTTGAGAAAAGAAAAAGTCCATATCAGGTATATCTTCAGCAAGCATCCATTTATCACCATCATTCTGATATCTCATATCTGGTTGATCTGTTTCTAATTTGTATTTATTAACAATATATTCAATTACTTGACCTTTATCCTTCAAACCCTGTTTAACCTTAACCAAGTTAAGAATCTTATTAGTTTCATCATCTATCTCGATAAGTGCTTGTACCATACTACTTAGTTAGACTAAGTTAAACTTAGGTATTTAAATCTTCCTATAGAGCACTATTAATGAATATAACTTCTATGACTCTGTTTGTTTTCTTCCTCGTGCTTGCCTAGAAGAGCTTTCTTCAAGTTATCAAGCACATTAATATCTCCAGGATTCAAAGAATCGTCAACTTTCTTCAGCACAATTAACCCTGAATCCTCAAATATAGTAAAGATATCTCCTTCTTTCAAAGCATTCTTATTCCTAAAATCAAGAGGAATAACTATCTGCCCTTTACTGCTTATCTTAGTAACTCCTATTTTCATATTCTAGTAAGATTATCTTACTATATAAGCTTTACGCTCATAAACAAATAAAAGTACAAAGTAGTACCTAATAAACAGAAATAAACACTAAAAAATAGGGAGTTACTCAAAGTTCCTTAACATATAAAAACTCCGTTTTCCTATGAATATAGATAAAAAAGAGAAATGAGCAATATAAAACAACTCCAAGATATAGCTTCAATTTTAAGAAGAGACTTGATAGAAAACTTAGGAGCAACTAGCCAAAATAATTTATCAAACAATCTAAGTTATGCAGAAATGCTTTCTTGCCTGTTCTTTTCTCAAATACATATAGATGTAAAAAATCCAGACAATCCAGACAATGACGAATTTATACTTGCAAACCATAATTCAAACAAACTTCTTAACATAATATTAAAAAGAATTGGAGCCATAAAAGAAGAAAGCCCTGAAAATCCTTGGATAAATATAAATAAAGAAAATTCAAATCTAAATTTATCAATTTCTGCAGGTTTAGCACTTTCTTCTAAAATAAACAATAGAAAATTCAGAAGCTATGTATTACTAGAAGAAAAAGAAGTAAGTCAAGGATTATTCTATGAAGCGTTAGAATTCTCTTCATCACACCAATTAAACAATTTATGTGTTTTACTTGCATTACACTCAGACAATTCTAAATTATATAAACAAAGATTCGACTCATTTGGTTGGAATTCAATTAATATTCAAGGAAATGACATTAAACAAATACTTCTTGCATTCAAAGAATCAGATAAATCCGATAAACCGACAATAATACTTGCAAATATGAATAGAAAAGAGCAAAATATAGGCAATGCTAATGGAAAAGATATTATCTTAAATGATTCCCAACTTTTGCAACTTCTAAAAGAAATACCCTCTGTTAAAATTCCTAAAATATTAATAAATAAACCTAAAAAAATCTCGATAAAGGAAGAAAAGAATAAAACACAACACAGCACAACAGAATACAAGGTAACTGATCTAATATCTACTGAAGAAGCATGCAAAAATGCATTAAACAAATTGATATCTTCAAATAAAAATGTTAACTATCTAAATTCCCACACCATAATTTCAGAAGAAAACGCACTCGGGATAGCTATAGGCTTATCAACAAGAGAAGTAATTCCATTCATCACATCAGAAAATGGCCTCATTTCAGGATTGATATCAAAAAATAATAGAAACGCCTTAAAGATATTTGGAAAATCTCCTTCAGATATTTCTTCATATCGCTCTATTAAAGAGTCATATGTTTTCTCCCCTAGCGATGCTATATCTTCAGAGAAAATTGTAAAGCTAGCTGAAAACCTTCCAGGTTTAACTTACATAAAGAATTCACACATTCCAAAACCAATATTATACAAACAAGATGAAGAGTTTCTTCCAGGAAACTTCAAAACATTAATCTCCTCATCACTAGACAAAGTAGTGATTGCAGGTTCTGGAAATACTATCCAGGAAGCAATGAAAGCACATACTCTATTGAAAGGCGCAAGAATAGATTCAGCAGTCATAGATTTATACTCAATAAAACCTTTTAACACGCAAAACTTAATTGATTTTGTAAAGACACACGGCAATTTAATATTAGTCATGGAAGAAAATTATTCAGAAGGTAACATTGGCGAGATGCTTTCTAGTGTTCTAATAAACTCAGGTATAAATCTTCTCCATCTACCTATTAAAGAAAATACTCAATTAGATGCGAACTCAATTTTATTATCTATAAGAAATTTTTTAGAGTCAAAACCTCTTGAATCATTAGTAAAAGAAGATAAAGTAGATAAGAAAAAATCTAAAATAAAATTAAGAAAGAGGAGATAAAATGAATATATTAACGGGTGCAAAAGAGTATTTAGATAAGAAAACGGCAGAACAGATAGCTAAGCTAATAAACAAATATTCTGAAAAACAAACATTTGTAACTCTCGCCTTACCCGGAGGAAGGAGTGTTTCAGGAATATTCTCAAATCTTCTAGAACAAAACATTTCCTGGAATAAAGTCCACATCTTCCTAATAGATGAAAGACTTGTTCCATTAAATAGCGAGGAAAGTAATTTTAGACTAATTAAAGATACTCTTGCTACTCCTCTAGTAACATCTGGTAAACTCCCACCAGAGAATATACACCCATTCAAATATGACAAAAATTTATCTGATTCAGGCTTAGCTTCTTATGAGCAAGAACTATTAACTATCTCAAATTATTTCGATATAATTCTTGTAAGCTCTGGAGAGGATGGCCACATCGCAGGGTTATTTCCCAATCATGAAACAATTCTAAACACCCATCAATTCTTTATTACAACAAATTCTTCTCCAAAACCTCCAGAAAAAAGAATGACTGCATCAAGAAGCCTTATAGAAAGATCAAAATCAGCAGTCATCCTATTTATAGGAGACGCTAAAAGACAAGCTTTATCAAACTTTGACAATCCAGCTTTAACAATAGAACAATGCCCTGCAAAACTGGTAAAGAAAGTCCATGATAATTATATTATTACTGACTTGATATAGTTAAGTATTTTAAGACATTTTTCTTTAATTCTTTATGAAATTCAAGAAAGATAAATATCGAAAATCAAGAGGAAATTATTCAAGATTATTGAATTTATATTGCAGAGTATGTCATAAAAATATTATGTCATATCAAAAAGATGGTGCTGGAAATTTAAGAAGAGTTTATTTAGATCGTATCTTTTTGCCTAAAATACTAACTAATCTTCAGAATAAACCTTTAAATAAAATAAGGAGATTAATATGTTCCAATTGTAAAGAAGAGTTAGGAACGCCTTATATTTATAAGAAAGAAAATAGAAAAGCATACAAGATATATCAGGATTCTTTAATAAAGAAAGTTGGAAAATTAAAAAATTAATATCTCTGCTCAGGCGTTTGATAATATTTAGGCAATCTCTCTGAATCTACTCTGAACTTTTCTCTATGATTTTCAACAATCAATTTAGATAATTGATGCACACCTTCTAAACTCCCTATAAGTAAATCAGCATTTCTGCTCTTAGCTCTTTGTATACCTGAATTAATAGCAGCTTCCCTTAATTTTTTCTCTAACTGCACTTCTCCAATTGTATTTCCCACAATACTATCTCTAACATCTCTAATCAAACCACCAGTTCTATTTTCAATTGAATCTAATATAATCGTATGAACTCCATCTCTTTCGATAGAATAAACTCTAGCAAACTCAGTAAAACAATCAGGTAAACTTTCATAAACAGTATATCCTTTTCCATCTCTAGCCACATAAACTAATTCGCCGTTCATAAAAAATCAGCTTTAATATACTATTTAAATCTAATCAAAAGTAAACTAAACCTTAAGCACTAACTTCAGTTTCAGCATCAGCTTTAACCATAAATGCCCACCAAGGTCTTTTCACAAGAACAACTTCTCCAGTTTCAGCATCAACTTCAGTTTGAACATTCATATTTGACTTAAAGACTCCCAAGAACTTTCCAGATGAATTACCTTCTAGATGATAAACCACTTTAGGGACATTCTTATGCATAATCTCTCTTATTTCCAAACTATCATTTCCATACTTAGCCCTCATTCTAGCTTTAGCAATTTCACTAGCTCTATCAGGAAGAATCTTTATATCTTTATGTCTTCCATCCTTAAGCTTAACTTTAATACTAACATTTCCATCAACAGTTTCATTTTCACTTATTTCCAAGTCAGATCTAGCTTCCAATCCGCCTTCTTCAGCTCTAAACAATTTCATAGACTTACCATTCATCATTTTCTCCCTCATAACTAGTCTAACATCTCTTTCCTTACCATCAGAATCAATAAACTTTCTTCTTTCCTTCATCATTTCACGAACGACAACACCATCCTTTATTCTAGTAACAACATTCCTCTCAACTTCAACACCATCTTTCATCTCAGTAATAGTCTTTGTAACAATCTTAGTTCCATCTCTATCATAATCAGCATTTATTCTAGTTTTAGTAACAATTGCTCCACTAGCTTTTGCAGAATCTGAAGATTCAGTTTCATTAGAAGCCATATCATCAGTTTCATTCGAATCACTATATTGAGCAACAACTAAACTACTAGTAAGCATAACTACTAATAAAAACACCATAGAAAATACAAATAAACTCTTTCTCATAACCACATATCCAGAATTGAGTATAAAAACCTTTGCAGGTTTTTAATCTCTTTCCTCCAATCCAAACGAAACAATCAAAAAGACGATGGACTATCTCGTCTTTTGGATGATCAAGATTCTAAAGAATCTTGACATAAAAAAATAAAAATAAAAATTTTATTTAAGAAAGATATTAATTAATATCTTTCTCTTCTTCCGCCGCCGCCAAATCCGCCTCCACCGCGACCTCCACTTCCGCCACGGTTTCCGCCAAATCCGCCACCGCCACCAAAACCTCCGCCTCTTCCGCCATCAAAGCTTCTGCGCATCGGTTTTCTGTCAGGGTCCATTGGTTTAGCTTCGTTAACTGTCAAAGCTCTTCCATTGACATCTTTTCCATTAAGTTCTGAAATAGCTTTTGCAGCTGCTTCATCATCATTAATAGTAACAAAACCAAATCCTTTAGATCTGCCGCTGAATTTATCCTTTATAATAACTACTTCTCCAAGTTCACCAAAACTTTCAAAAAGTTTCTGCAAATCTGCTTCTGTAGCTGTGTAAGGTAAATTACCAACATATATTTTCTTGCTCATTGTATCCTCCTGTTCGCATTTAATTCCATTTTCGTACATTTCCAGAATGAGTCCACGATACTTTTCGAACGAGTCGAGACATACGTTTCCACATCAGGATGGTACTAATTTCTTACTAAATTAAGGGTTATAAAGTTATGCATTATTCAGTTTTTTGCTAAATTACATAGCCTAATTATATAATTCAGAAGCATGTGAAGGCATAGGATAATCGCCTAACCATTCATTGAAATAATTAACAGTCCTGCAATTTGGAGACTTAAAGCTAATTCTATCAGTAACCTGCCTCATTAAATAATAAGTTTTATTCCATCCATCTAAAAACTTTTGTGCTCCTTCATCATCAGAAGGAGGAAATTCACTTTCATAAGAACGGAATCTTTCATTCAATCTCCAAAAAAGAGCCTCCAAATTCATAATGTAATAAGACTTAAGCGATATAAATACCTTACCAAATCAATCCCAGATATCTTTATATATCTCTTTTTAGCATGTTTTTTATGGTTCCAGCTCGATTTTGGCTAAGAAGACAAGACAGAAAGCATTTTTACTCATCAACTTTAGCTCCTTTAAAGATGAATTTCGATAAATCAGGCCTAGCATTATTTACTGGCGAGACAAAAGGACTTGGAGAGCTAAAAAACTACACCCGACATGCAAAAGGTGAATTTGTATTTGGAGCAATCAGGCCCTGGGATGTACTTAGAGATCATAGATGTCTAAAAGTGCAAATTGAACCTTATGCATTACATCCTAATGGTTTAGTTCTTACTAATTATCGTGAAGAAAATCTCCATTTTCATCAACCTTTAGAAGCCCATCAACAAGAACGCACAAGAACACCAACTATTGCTGAAAGAACAAATATAGAAAGAGAAGAGTTTATCACTGGAGTGAATTTCGTAGATCAAGCTTATAGAACATTTTATCAAAGAGCAGTAATTGGTCGTGCTAAAACTGGCTTCATTCCAAGACTTATATTGTACGATCCAGATGGACAATTAGATGAAAGAGGAAATATGGCTAATCCAACTTCTGCTGACGACTTACCAGCAGCAATGGCTAGAAAAAGACTAGATAGAAGTGGAACAGAAACAGATTTTAAAGGATAAATTTTGATAAATATCAAACTTTAAACTCTTCTTCAAATACCATTTCACTCAAGGGATTTCTTCCATTTGGCTTTTCTCTAGCTCTATATTTTTCAGGCAAATCTGCCAGCTTACCAGGTTTACCAACACCGATCATCATTTCAACTTTATACTCATCACTTACTTTAAGCATCTCCTTAGCTTTATCATAATCAAATCCAGCCATTCCATGCACAACAAGTTCCTTCAAAGAACCTTCTAAAGCAAAGTTCTCCCAAGCAGCTCCAGTATCAAAACTATGAGTTGGATTAAAACTTCCATCT
>ERZ1292625.1008-Hain-H41-01um-R1-1008-length-37199-cov-44_pt1 | contig 37199 bp, 33 predicted proteins | sample MGYA00564400_ERZ1292625 | MGnify/ENA primary metagenome ERZ1292625 (study PRJEB36523, sample SAMEA6512639) | groundwater metagenome | collected 2019-01-08 | study: AquaDiva: Metagenomics assemblies of 32 groundwater samples
GAGAAGGTGGAACGGAAGTTACTTTATATATTCTTAAAAAGAAACTTAAACCGATGATAAAGATTAATAAAAGTTTATTTTTCATAAATAAGAGTGCTTTTATCAGTGCCGATACTTTTTACGTTATCGGTAATTATCACATTGTCATATATTTTTGGGTACTTACCGTACTGGGCAATAACCAAATTGGGATTAAGTTTTGCGTAAACAGGATACGCATATTCGATATTATCGATTTTTGTTGAAAGAACAATAGTTTTATATTTATCTCTATTTTCAATTGCCTTTTGTGATACCGCTTTTGCAGAGGTAGACCAAAAGTTTGCAAATTTAACCGGTGCTAAAAAATAAACCGCTGCCAAAATAAATACCAGCTGAATAAGCATAATTGCCAACGAAAGTCGAGCAAAAACTTTAGGGAGATTAGATAAAGCATAGGCCGAAATTAAAATAAGAGGCGGAATCATAAAATCGTTTCGGAGGGCATGAGTTTGACCTAAAAACATGGTCGCTACCGGTACGATTAGTATCCATGAGATAAATAAAATCAGTTTTTTCTTTTCGTTTTTACCAAGGTGATATAAACCAATAAATAAAAGCGGAAATTCAATCAAATAAAGCATCCCCCACTCACCGGGATTATGGCGCGGGTTCCTGTCACCCCGCAAATACAAAAAATTAACGGAGATATTCTCCATATAATTTCCTAAAAGAATTCGTGAATATTCCAAAGGCTTATTGTAAAAAACCGGTTTCAGCACATCAGGAAGACTGGAAAGATTTCTTTCTTCGTTAATTTTTTGAATAATCGTTTGTTGTAAACTTGAATCCGAAAATATGTTAAGTCTTAAAAACCTTTCTTCACTTATTCCTTTTAGGGTTTCGTTAATTGCAAGTCCCGCAAAAAAAGCCAAAATTAAGATCGAGACAACAAACAATTTACTTTTTAATGTATCTTTAATTCCTCCGAACCACAAAAGAGCAAGAAACATTAAAGGCAGAGTCAATTTAAACGTTGGATAAGTAGATATGGCCAAACCCCACGCAATAGACATAGATAGATATTTTTTGTAAAGAAAGAGGGTAATTCCCAAAAGAGCTAAAAAGAGTGCAAAGTGCGCTTCAAATCCACCCCGCGAAAGATAAATATCCCACATTGAAATCGAGGTCAAAAAACTACCAATCAGTGCAATCTTTTCATTAAAAAGTTTCTTTCCAAGAAAATACATCAGAACTATTATCCCTAAACCGGAAAGTACAGATAATCCCCTTACGCCCCAGGCACCGGGCCCAAAAACAGCCACAAAAGGAATGGAAAAATAGACATATCCTGCCGGTCTTCCCGCCCCCATCTTAAATGTAAGAGGAAAAGAAGCTCCAGTCTGATCTTTTCCTGTCTTAAGAAGAGAGTAGGAGTCATAAACCATGGTCAACTCATCTCCATAAAGCGGCAGTTGAGCTACCCTGTAGGCACGAAGTGTAAATCCCAGAAGTAGTATTCCCAGAAGAATCAATATGGATTTCCTTATCATACTATTAGTAGTATATATTATACTTTAGCTATGGAAAGAATACTCATGGGGTCAGTAGCCGCATTTGCCGCCCTTACCCTCATTTGCTATATCCTCATAGTTTTACATGTTCCCTTCTTAATTATTCCCATTTCTCTTATAGCTGCTTTTTTTGCGTTTAAACCAATAGTCAAAACCATTAAGTTGACAAAAATAAAGCTTAATTTTCAAACAATCATTATTTTAATTGTTTTTACTTTGGGAATTACCGGACAGATGGCAGTAATTTCTCCAAGTGGAGTTTTCAAGAATGGGGACCTTCTTTTTTGGAGCTCTCACGGCCATGATGCAACTTGGCATATTGCCTTAATGGAAGAGATTAAACGGGGTTGGCCTTTCCAGAACCCGATTTTTTCAGGCGAAAAACTTACCAACTACCACTTCTTTTCAGATATCTTACCTGCAATGGTTAGTAAATATTTACCGATTTCAAATCTCAACTTATATTTTAGAATCTTCCCTTTTTTCTATTCGCTTTTTTTGGGAGCCTCAGCATATTTTCTGACCAAAAAGCTTACTAAAAGTTTTTCCGCGTCCATTTGGGCCACTATCTTTACCTATTTTGCCGGAAGCTTCGGGTATGTAATCGGCAAGGGTGAAAGCGTCTTTTGGGCAACTCAGCCGCAAAGCGCAAGCGGTAACCCTCCCCAAATTATTTCTGACTTTTTGGTTTTGACTATAATCTATTTTGTAATACTGCTTGGCGAACAAAGAAATAAATCTAAAAGCAGAATTATTTTTGCAATTTGCACGATTTTTGTTGGAACTTTGGTTAGTTTTAAAGTCTACGCCGCAGTTGTTGTTTTTGGCGGCTTAGCCGTCGCAGGCATTTGGCAACTTATTAAAGAAAGAAAATTACAACTGCTTATCCTTACCTTAGTAAGCGGAATATTAGCGTTAGTATTATATCTACCCAATACTTCAAACTCTGCCTCATTTTTGATATTTCAGCCTTGGTGGTACATCAGAACCATGATTGTTGAACCATCCCGCTTAAATCTTCTGGACTGGGAGTTAAGGCGTCAAACATATATCTATGAACATAACTGGAAGCGGGTTATTTGGCTTGAAGGAATGGGCTTTTTGATCTTTTTCTTCGGCAACCTCGGAGTAAGATTTATCGGACTTTGGGATTTCTTAAAGTCTCATATTATATTTAAAGCAATAATTGTTTTGTCATTCATCTTGCCTCTTCTTTTTCTACAGAAAGGTGTCGCCAGCAATACCAGTCAGTTTTTGCAGTATTTCGTTCTTCTTTTCGGAATTTTAGCAGGAATAACAACAGCCAAGATTGTGGCCAAATTAAAATTTCTCATCCCGATTATTATTGTTTTGATGATCCCTACCCAAATAGGACTTTTGCGTGAATTTTACTCGCGCCCGGCTTTTGCTAAAATAACATCATCCGAACTTCTGGCTTTAGAATTTATTAAAGACAATACCTCCCCCGATACTGTTATAGTCACCCCACCTTACAATCAATACCTTAATCTCGGCGGCATAACTCCAAATATTTGGGATTGGTTTGATACCTCATATCTCTCGGCATTTTCGGCCAGAAGAACCTATTTTGATGACTATGAGCAGGCAGACATTATGAACTACAACTGGAGACTAAGAGAAGAGGTCAAAAAAATTATCTTTGAAAACGTGGATCAGGAGAAAGTAAAAACTGCATTATTACAAACCAGCTCAAATATCCTGTATTTTCCCAAAGTTTTACGACCGAAGATCGATCCGGAAAGTATCGGTCTTACTCTGTTTTTTGAGAATGAGGAAACAGAAGTTTGGAAAGCCAATTAGAATAGACTTTCCTAATAACTTCCCATTTGTTTTGTGGTTTATGGAAAGTGACCATGGGAATTCCTCCTTGATGTACTTCTTCCGCAAAAGTATATTCAATAATTCCCTCCGCAGGGTTATCCACAAGAAACACTTCGATTATTTCATCGGCTCCCGCTGTCGGTGAAGAAAGAGTAAATGAATATTCTTTATTGGTTGAATCAGGTACAACGTCAAAAACAAATTTGACAAAATCGCCGTCTCCGATATTGAAACCGTTGAGAATCGATTTCCTGACTAAATTATGATTGCTATCAAAAAGATTAAGAATCACTTCTTTTTTGTTTTTTAAATTCGGATTTTTTACCGTCGTCCCGATTGCTGTTAAATTTTTTTCTTTTGAAACAAACTTCTGCAACAATTCTTTAGTACCATAGATTGAAAGTCTTCTTGGTCCATATCCCGGTTGATCGCCTGCCGGAGTCATTTTGATAGTTGAGGCCATAATAGCCGGCATAATAAACAGCATAAACAAAATCGAAATTGTGGTAAACCAAATCATTTTTTTCATAATATATTATTACAAGCTTTGCTTATTCCTTTTCCTCCTTCAAAATATGATAACTAATTATTAGTGACCCACCTGCTAGAGCTGAATGCAACACACTCATGAAATTATATGGATCGTATAATTTCTGTAAAACAACAAACGGGGTAGGCAAAAGATCATACCATGTAGTATAAAGACGGAATAAGGAAATTGTCATTGATCTGTCCTGATAAAACATCGGAATAACTACAGCGAGTGTCGTCAAAATAAATATTGGTAGAGAAAGCGATGGCCTTTTCACTGCCGAGATAACTATAAAAGGAGCCACCCACAATAGCCAGGCTACATGAAAGTGTGAAAATGAAAAAATAAGAAGTAAAAACACAGTCCAGTAATTAAAAAGATTAATCTTTTTGTCTGTAATCCAACTGTAAAAAAATAGTGCCGATAAAATAAAAAATCCGACAATGATTGACTCGCCAAAACCGATAACAAATCCGGGATTAAAAATTCTGGTTGTAAGTCCCGAAATAAGCGCCGATTGAACAAAAGCCGGTGACCAAAACGGCAAAATAACTACCAATAAAATAAATATCGGTATAACACTCACCAATATTTTTTCCTTCAAATCTTTGCCCTCTAGAAACAGAAAAGGGATAAACAATAGCGGGTAAAGCTTAAAACAGGAAGCAAGTCCCAAAAACACTGACGCTTTCAAAAGTTTTTCTCTTTTAATGAACAAAAAAGCAATTAAAGTTAATAGAACTGAAAATATATCGATATTCGAAAAAATGTAAATAATTAAAATCGTAAAAGGATTAAAAAGCCAAAGAGTAAAAGCCTTCTCACCCTTTTTCCTGTCTTTAAAGTAACTAAGCAATAAGAAGGCAATACCAACATCCAAAATTAAATAAGGAAACTTCAAGATTGCCAAATATTTAAAAATATTCGGATTATTAACTACCGAGCTGGCCCCGGCATCAGCAAGCCATAAATCAAATCCGCTCCCCAAAATTCCGGAGGCAATCATCTGATACCCTCCAAGAATGAAATAAGTTAAAGGAAAGTAAACAAATTCATCCTTTAAGGGCAAGCTTGCTTTATTTTCTACCAAATAGGAATAAATATTAACAACCCCCTTTTTCAAAAAAGAAGCTTGAAAATTATAAGTTTTGATATCAGGGTGAAACAAAAACGCGGAAACCAAAAGTCTTAATACAATTGCCAGTACTAGTAACTTTTTCATACTATTTTCTTCCTTTCTTTCGGAAAATAAAGATAAAAATAGAAAATTGCGGCACCCACAAACAATGTTTGGAAAATACTCCTAAATACGTTAATGTCGGGATTAAAACCGATAAGCTGCCAAATTCCCGGAATTCCCCAAAGTTGCGGATTAATGGGAGCGAATAACCAAACAGTCAAGCCCGGATCAAAGAAGGTTATCAAAACAAAATAGCTCAATAAAGCTAGTGTTAAAACTACCCAATTTTTAAAATTTGAATTTACTAAATCAATTACCAAAAACGGAGTAATCCAAACGAACCATTGCGGGTGATAATGAGTAAAGACAAAAAACGTCAGCATCATTAAAAAGAACCTTTTCCATAAATCTTCCGCCGTTACTTTTTTGTATATAAAAATCAAATACAAAAAGACAACAACCGCTAAGAAAAGTATTATTGACTCCCCTCCGGAAATTGGAATTTGGGCATATAGGCTTTTTGTTGTTTGACCAGCAAGTGCCGCTGTTGCTCGAAAACCCTTCGAAAAAATAAATGGGAAGGCCAGAATAAAATAGGTTAAAAATCCTGCTGCCAATACCTTTATCCTTCCCCACCAATCATTTTTAAGAAGCGCCAATGGCAAGATAAAAAGCAGGGGGAAAATTTTGAAAGCCGCCCCCAAACCCAAAAGAATCGTACTAAAGATTAAACGTTGCTTATAGGCAAGATATAAAGCTGCAATCGACAAAAAAGTTGGAATTACATCAAATTGCCCCAGCATATAGGTGGCATAAAGATTAATGGGATTAAAGATCCATAATCCAAAAGCCCAGATCTTCTTTTTTTTATCTTTAAAAAATGACATGAGTATATAGGCAATCGCTATATCAAAGAAAAAGTAAGGCAGTTTCAAAAGAAAAAGGAGTAAATTAAGTTGGATATTCCCCAGAGTTGAAGGAAAATCAAGAATAAAATTATTGTGTATCACAGGATCGACCATCCATGTCGTTAATAATGAAACGCCCCCTAAAAAGAAATACACCGGAGGCGGATAATTAAATAGATTTCTCGGATATACTTTCAAATAAGGATGATTATCCGGCAGTTTCCATAAATAATCATAAAAATTGGTGATATTGCCTCCGGAAATCACCTTTCCGGCAAAATCAAAAGGAGCAACATCGGAGTGATAGGTAGTTAGTGATAAAAAAATTCTCAAAACTATCCCGATTGCAAGAATAATGGAAATTGTTTTTTTCATAATGTAATCGTTTCAAGCTTCGCTTATTTAGGTTTTCTAGTAATCAAAAACGCTGCGATACCGGCACTAATTAAGGAAACCAAATCAAATACCAATCTTGCCGGCGATTCCCTGTAGCCAATTTCAATTGTATGCGCCCCCTCAGGAACCGATATTGTTATCTGGCCATACGGTTTACCCGATATAATCTCTGACTTCTTTCCATCTATTCTAGCAAACCAACCGGGGTAATAGTACTTATTGTAGTTAAGAACAAATTTTTCTTTATAATCGGTGATAACTACGGCATTTAGATCGTTTTTCTCATTTATCTGCTTGATGGCAGGAACGTCGGCATAGGCCCTGGGGAAATTATCGGATGGTCTTACCGAAGTATCCTTAGGCAGTCTTAAATATTCTTCGGAAGTTTTTCTATACTCATCTGAAGCAACAGAAACCGGTATATAACGATTAAGATAGTACTCATCTTCCCTGCCCAAATATTCGCTGGTTTTGAAATAACCAAAATTCAGAATAATTGCTAAAACAATAACAATTAAAGAGATTGTTTTCCCAAATCGCCACTTGGAAAAACCCAACAAAAATACCGGAGAAGAAAAAACAATCATGGAAAGAAATCTCCAGGGAAATTGGAAATATGGCAAAAGAGGAAGAGTTCTCCATAAAAAGGCAGAACGGTGATTCATCATAAAGATACTGACAAGAAACATGAAGATTCCCCAAGCAATAAATATTTTTTCTTCTTTTGAAAATCTTTTAAACTTGATAATAAATGAAATAAGGCCCAAAAAAACAACCAAAAGTCCTGTCAAACCGAAATAAAATGACATGGTATCGTAGGGACCGGCAACTGACGCACCATAGCCAAAATAAGGAGTAATAAATTGCTTAAGGGTAGGATAATGGTCATAGAAATTGAAAACCGTATCGTAGTGCATTAATTTGCTCTCTGAAATTGCCGGGAACCAAAAATAAATTGAAACCAAAAGTCCTAAAATTATTCCTGCCAAGCTAAACAAGATTGCTCTTTTTTTGTTTTTTGTTATTAAAACTAATCTGGCAATAAGCAGAATAACAACAAACGGAAAAAACATATAAGCCATAATATTGTGTGATAATACCAATGCAGCAATTGAAAAAGCAGTAATGCCAACCCACTTGGCGGAAAGTTTTTCCCCAGTCAAGCGAATAAACGATAGCGCAATAATGGGAATAAAGACGAAAGCAATTATCTCCCCGATTGTCCCCCTCACAAAAATTTCCACAGCCCTGTAGGGCACATATACATAAAGTACCGATCCCGCCAGTGCCAGATCTTTAGATAAAAATTCTTTCAGAAATTTGTACATGAAGTACATCGAGAAAGGAATTGACAAACCAAAAACGATCTTGACACTGTTAATCAAGGAAAAACCTAAAAGATGGATCAATTCTCCTATGTAAAAAGGTAAAGGATAAACAAAATTAAAAAGCGGATAGCCGAAGCCAAAACTCAAGTCCGGCACATATCGAGGTGGAAACTGGAGCATTTTAACCAGCCTATCCATTTCATAAAGCCAGCCGATATGAAGATCGTCGGAAACTCCGAAAAAACCATGGACAAACAAATATCTTACGGCAGGAACAGACAAAAGAAGTATAAGAATAAATAAATACCTATTTAATATTTTTGTTAGCATATATGTAATAAATGAACCCAATCGCACTAAAAACAGTGATCATATTGGCTATTTTTCTTATAGGCGTATCCTTAAAACGCCCTTCAATTTTGTAATCTCCCGACTCAAGTGTTAATAAAATCCTTCCCAAAAGATTTTTATAAGAAAACGGATACTGCCTTCCGTTAACTTTAACATCCCAATTTGGAAAATAATAAGCCGGGATTTCTATTTCAGCTTTATTTTGAACATTAGCGTTAAATTCCCATCTATTTGAACGATTAATAAAATTGGTAACTTCGGCGCTGCCGGACCTTATAATAGGTTCTTCGGGAGCAGCTTCTCTGGGCTCTAGTGCTGTTTTTGGCAAATAGTCTAAAATTGCTCCCCTTTTCTGTAAATCCCAAGGTTCACCGGATAATTTCTCTGAATTGGAAATTGAATAAAAAGTCTTTGGTTTAAAATAACTCCAATTTAAAATTATTGACAAAACAATAATCACACAGCCTACATAAATCTGCCATTTCTCTTTTAGAACTGATACCACAAATCCTCCCAGTAAAGAGGCGGTAATAATCGAAAGAGACAAAAAACGCCAGGGAAACTGGAAGTACTTAAGCAAACTGATATTAATCCAGATAAAAGTTGATTTATTATGCGTCATAAACACGGAAAAAATAAAAGCGCCAATAATGCCAAAGACAAGAGCTTTCGAACTTTTTCTGATTTTTGAAACAAACAATAGAAGCGCCGAGACAACAACCAACCACCAATGCGGCCAACCAACCTGAAAATTCATTCCCCCTTCCGGACCAGGAATTGAAGTTCCGTATCCCCATATTCGATCAAGAAATAATTGACTAACCTTTAAATAATTGGCTCTAAAATCCAATTCAAATCTAAGCAAAGATTCTGTTTGTACCAAATTTTTCTCAAAAAAGGCGGGGAGAAGAAAAAATGAGGCCAAACCTAAACCAAATAAACCGGATAATAAAACCAATTTAACATTACTCCACCTGTTAGTTGTCAGCCAATAAAATAACCACAATAAAAGAAACGGTACAAATAAAATCACCATAATGTTGTGGGTAATTAAGAAAATAAATAATGAAAGGATAAACAAAATACCGTATTTCTTAGTTTTAGGAGTAATCACTAATTTATAACTAAAATAAAAAACAAACGGAATTACGGCCAAAGCCAAACTTTCGGCAAGAGCACCTCTGACATAAACATCTAAAGCTTTGTAGGGAGCAAAAAGATACAAAACAGCAGAAGTTACTCCAGCCCATTTTCCCCAAAGACTTTTAACAAGAAAGTAAATACCAAAACTCCCAAAAGTTAAAGAGATATAAAAAAGTACTTTTGAAGCCCCGATAAAACCCAATACATAACTTAGAAATGCTCCGAAGTAATAAGTGGAAACTCCATAAAAATTAAATAAAGGAAATCCATTCCCCCAGCCCATATCGGGAACCCACCGGCAAGGAATTTGTAAGTCCGCAAAGCACCGCCTCATCTCAAAAATTCGAATCACCTGCAGGTCATCCTGATGAGAAAAATAACCACTCTTCAAAAGCGGCCAAGAAACCAAAAAACTCAAGCCAAAAATTAACAACAACGGCCAATATTTATTTAGAAGTTTTACCATTCTTTCTAATTATGAGCCAGATAAGAACAATAATGCTAGTTAAGGTAAGATAATTGCCAATTTTCCTTACAGGAGTGTTTGTTAATCTTACTTCAATATTATAATCTCCCTTTAGTAGTTTAAAACTAATAAGACCCAGACAGAATTCTTCATTACGGCAATCATCATGATTGTGTTTAACTGTCTGCCCATTTGCTTTAACCAGCATTCCGGGAAAATCAAAAAGTGGTAGTCGAATAACTGCATCCTCAGTAACTTCAAATTTCCCGATTTGAAAATTACTTCCTTTTTTATAATCGGAGATATTTACAGAACCGTCCAATATTTCCGGTAACTTAAGAGCTTCGGTAATGGGAGGTAATTTGGCATAGATTGGTAAATAATCAAAAATACTGATAGTCATTTGTTTTTGCCACGAAATTCCGGAAAACTTATCGGAATCTTTAATTGCAAGCCAATCTTTGGGAACAAAAAAACCAATATTTAAAATTATGGCCACAATAATTGCCAAACTTCCTAAAACATATTTGGCTTTAGAAGATAGATAAACAGCAAGACCGGAAAGAATAGAAAGAAGGAAAATACTAACTGAAAGATACCTCCATGGAAACTGAAGCCACCATAAAACAGGTAATTTGGTCCAAATAAAACTTGATTTCATATGCATCATAAAAAGAGTTATTAATTCAGCTCCCGCTAAAATAAATAATAATAAAGCAAGCTTCCTCTCTTTCTTACGGTTTAATATTCCCAAAATAACGGCCATAATCCCTATCAACCACTGAACCATCCCCGTTGAAAGATTAAGAAGTTCTTTGGGAAATCCGGACGATCCATAACCCCACTCGCGGGAAACAAAAAGTTTATAAAGACTTATAAAATGAGCACGGTAATCAAAATATCCGGAAAGCATTGATTCAACATGAACAAATTTCTTCTCAAGAATAACCGGTAAAAGGAAAAAAGCCGAGAGACCAATCCCCAAAAGTCCGGACAGGACAATCTTCAAAACAAATCGCCATTTCTTTTCAATGAAGATCCAATAAATTACCCAAAGAACGGCAACCGGAGCAAAAATTAAGGTCATTAAACTATGAGTGGTAATAAGAAGAGCTATTGATATAGAAAACCAGATAAAATATTTTTTCTTTTCGGTTTTAATGAGTTTATATGCTGCCCAAAAGATTAAAGGGAAGATTGATAAGGCCCAAAATTCACTCATGGCTCCTCTGACAAATACTTCAACTGCTTTATATGGAACATAGGAATAAAGAATGGAAGAAACAAAAGCCGGCCACGGACCAAGAAAAGAATTGATCAGTAAAAACATTGTTAGAGCAGAAACTATATACCCCAGAATAAACAAGATTTTGACGGCATCAATATATTGAATACCGATTCTATGCATTATGGCTCCAACATAATAAATCGATGGCGGATAATAATTAAACTGAGGGTACCCATACCTGTAGCCCGCATCAGGAACCCACCGGCAGGGAATTTGTCCGTCATCAAAACATTTATCCATTTCGTAAATTCTGAAAGCCTGCAAATCATCTTGCATCGAAAAAAAGCCCGGTCTTACAAGTTTCCAAAATGTGGGAATGATTAGTAAGGTAACGAGGATTACCCAAACAATATTTTTTTTGTTAATACCCATTTTTGACCTAACCAAATGATAGCATTAATTAAATAATGCCCAAGTGTGCCATGGTAAATTTTGCTTGAAGGAATTAGCCTTTTCCATTGATCTTTGTTTTCAGCTAAACTTATACCGCTTGCGCCATGATGGTGAATTACCTCCGAATTCTTAAGATAATAAATTTTTAAATTAGCTTTTTTAATTTTTCTGGCGTAATCAAAATCTTCAAAATACATAAAATATTTCTCATTTAGAAGTCCCACTTTTTTAAGACATGTAGGTGTAATTAAATATGCAGCCATAATCGCTACCTCAACAATATTTGTATTGGGTACATACTTATCTAATAAACCTTTTTCTTTCAAAAAATATTGTTGAATAGCTCTACAAAAAGTCGGAAACCTAAAAACTGACGCTTGTACACTTCCGTCAGGATTTAATAGTTTTGGAGCAACCACACCTGCGTCTTCATGATACTTAGCAAATTCAAGCAATCTGTCAATTGAACCCTTTTTTACCTCAGTATCCGAATTTAACAGTAAAATGTATTTACCTTTGGCTTTTTTAATCCCCTTATTGTTACCTCCGGCAAAACCAACATTATCAAAACTATTGTCAATTACTATAATCTCATAAGAAACTTTTGGTGGATGTTTTTTAACCGAAGAAACGCAAGCTTCCGTGAGTTTGGGAGTTTTGTAGTTAACAATAATTACAGATAAATCTATCATTATTAAGAAAATCTACTAAATATTGCCTCATCGGATACTTTAGATTCTTTAATTTCTTTTTTCCTAGCTTTAAGAACAACAGACAGTCTACCCAAAGCCATGATAATAATCCGGGTATATCCCGGGTGTCTTATAAGCCTTTTTAAAAGTCCTGCGAAATGCTTTCTTGTTAAATTTGCGCTGGTGATATTTTTCCAGATAAACAGGAGTTGATTTCTTTCTTTTATTCTTCCGACATATCTTTTTGATAACTTACTGATTGTTGATTCATGTTTATGAACAACATTAGATTCAGGCTCCCATAAAATCTGGTAACCTCTTTTGGTGGCGCGGTAGCATAAATCAATATCTTCCCAATAAAAAGGTGAGAGAAGTTTTTCATCCATTCCACCAAGCTCCATCCAAAGACTTCTTCGAAATACCCCACTTCCCCCACTAACATAAAAGCTCTGAGCAGGCACAATACTTTCTTCCCCCATCGCCAAACCTACATAGCCGTCAATAAAAGTTCCTTTCGCCCAACCATATCCTTTTTCGTGCATCGAAACTGCAAATACTTTAGGATTATTAAAATTATTGGCGATCGCTTTCAAAAAATCAGGGCTCGGAATAACATCACTATTTAAAAGAACCAATAAATTCCCTTTAGCTGCTCTTGCTCCGGTATTAATTGCTGCCGAAAAACCACGGTTTTTTGTATGCTTAATTAACTTAACCCGGGGAAACATATCTTTAATTAATTTGACGCTTCCATCCGCTGATCCATCATCAACAACAATTATTTCGAAAATATTATTTTCTTTATTATTCATTGCCGAAATCGCGCAAGGAAGATTCTTTGCCAAAAGCATCTCTCCGTTATAATTGGGGATTATTATTGAAGCTTTCATTTATATTTTTCTTACCTTTACTAAGTGTAACATGCCTAAATTAAATTTTTTATCCACCTCCACCTTAAACCCGGCTTTTTTACATATCTTCGGCAGAAAGTTCCCCCGGTATGTTTGAATGTGGGTTTCCCGCCAAACCCAGCCACGGGGGTAAAAGTTGAGCCAAGAAAACCATATCAACCGAAAAAGAAAACTATCTGTAGGAACCAAAAATATTCCATAACCACTCTTTTTCATTACTCTTTTAAGTTCCTGGAGAGCCTTTAAGGGATCTTCGACATGCTCCAGAACCTCAAGACAAAAAACAGCATCAAAAGAATTAGATTTAAATTTTAAATTCTGGGCGTCCCCAACCAAAAAACTCATTCCGAAATTTTTCCAATGCCTGTTTGCCCAATCAATAGACTTTCCCGCAAGATCAACCCCGATTAATTTATCAGTTTTAGTTTTTTCTAAAATAATTTTTGAAAAAGTCCCATCGTTGCAGCCAACATCCAAAACTTTGCCTTTAACGGAATCGATTATCCGGGAAACTTCCGTAAATCTTGTTTTGTGCCAGAATTTCTGAAAAAGATCGACTTTAATCGATTCATCGTACCAATTTGCCGGGGATTGTTTCTTGTTCACTCTCGCATTCTACCACGGCCTAGTGTGAACAGCACTGAAGGACGCGCTTTTGAACACGAAGTTCACCAAAATATTTTTCATCAATGAGATTTGTTTTGGAATCTTCTTCGCCTATTGTTAAACCAAGATACTCCATAGGAATCCCACCCATAGGTTCAATGATCAAAAAGGATATTTGTTTAGGTTTTACACTTTGGTTTAATGCATCAATTTGTCCAATTTGGTCATGTCCGTGGAAAGAGGGCAGATAACCATATTTAGGCAACCCATACCACTTATAAAGGTAGCTCCAGACAATGTTTATCCAAAGAGGAGAAGTCAAAGTATTGATGCTAAATTCTTTTCCCTCAGCCTCTTTATAAGTGTAATCAATTGCGGCAATTTGTTTTGAAAGAAGCATATCTTTTTGAATCGCAAACAAAGTTGATCCTCTAGAATTTTCTTTAAAAGACATTGATAGATTACCAAAAACCAAAACAAATAATATTAAAACAATCGGAACCCAAGATTTAAACTTAGACAAAAAGTAAGCAATTGTAAGAGATACTGCCGGACCAATTCCTACCATTAAGAATGGTGTACTGACACCACCAACTGTTACCACCCAAATATGGGCAAATAGCCACGTTGTCAAAAAGGCTCCGATTTTATCCCGTTTTACCAAAGAATAAATTCCTAAAATAATAACCGCCCCCCCTCCCCATCCGATATTTCCGGGATATGAATTAAAGGCAAAGATTCTGCCGATTTGATTAAGATAGAGAATAATATAATCTCCAACTGATTTTGCATAGGCAAGATTTGTCTCTCCGCCCAAAGCCAAGGCTTTCATTCCTTCAATACCCCTAAATCCAAATTTAAATTCGTTAAGAATCATTGTACCCACAGCAATTAATAACGAAAGCACAAAAACCAATATTTGTTTTTTAGTAATATTCTTTCTAGAAACCCATAACCAGATAGAAATTGGAATAACATGATAAAGAAGAAAAATCTCTGCCTGAACTGAAAGACCAAGTCCCAAAGCAGTCAAAATTGGCGGGACAACTTGCCACTCCGTAGCCTTGTGCGAAGGGTGGAGCCATAACCATAAACCCAAGTAAATCAAAGGTACTGTCCAAACACCAATTGTTGGATTTGACAACCAGGTTGCATATTGCGTGGCTTCAAAAGAAATCGCAAAAAGGATCGATGCCAAAATTCCTACCCAAGACTTTTTGGTCAACAAATACGCTAAATAAAAAACCGTCAAAACAGTTAGTGAATTCAAAAAAGCAATCCAATAGGCAACCGCAACCGGACTGCCGTGTCCTATCAAATAGGCGGGTGCTAAAAGATAATAATAAAATACACCGTGATAAAGTCCCGGAGTTGAAGCCGGTGGTCCTTGAATTTTAAGATCACCCTTTAATATTTGCTGAGAAATAATTGCATCCCTTGCTTGATCATAACCGAAAGTTATAGAATTTTTTGGTAAATATAAAACCCTTAAAGCAAATGCAAACGTAAACATTCCTATAAGGAAAATGTAATTAATTTTTTTCATAGCAACAGATCAACAACTTTTTGATTAAATTTTTCATTGCCGAATAATTTGGATTTTTCTACCGCATTTTTAGAAACCTGCCTGCAAAAAACGCCATTGTTAATTAGTTCTTCTGTCTTTTTATTTAGTTCACTAACTTTGTCCCACAAAAATCCATCTTTACTATTTTTAATAATCTCCTTTGCCCCGCCAGCATTAAAAACTAAAGGAACGGCACCGGCAGCCATCGCCTCAACCGTGGTTATTCCAAAATGCTCAACTTGTTCCGGGTGAAGTTTTTCATTAATTTCATATCCTGCAGCCGACCAAAAAAATCTTGCTTTACCGTAAATTCCAAGAAGTTCTTTATAGGATATTCCCTCCAGAATTTCAATGTTGTAACCAATAGATTTATTTTTTAACTCCTTAACATATTCCTCGCCTCCGATATCGCTTCCACCAACCAACATTAACTTCCAGTCAGTATATTTTTTGCAAAACTTTTTAAATGCGTCAATTAAAATATCCTGTCTTTTGGATTGAACAAGTTCAGAAAATCTACCAACATATAAAATTATGTTTTCCTTTCTTTTGGGTTTTATTTTTGATATATCAACAGAAGGATAGATTACTAAACTATCTACACCATACTCTTTATCAATAACGCTTTTGGTAAATTTCGAATTGCATATAATCTTATTTACCCTGATAAGCTTCATTTTATTAAAAAGAGATTTACCATCAACATCATGAAACGGAACCTGAAAATGAAGAATATTTTTTCTTGAATGAAGAAGTGGGATGCTTCCGTCGGAAACCCAAAAACAAAGGTCGTATCCGGAACCTTTCTTAATATCAGGGATAAAATTGATATTAGAAAGATTAATCCCCAATCTTTGTTCAAGTTTTTTTTTGATTTGAGTATCTTTCCACTCAACATCCACCTGCCAACCATTTTCGGCCAATACTTTGGCGAACGAAAGGGTGTATCTTTCCCCTCCTCCCAAAGTATCTAGGTACGGATTGTAGATAGCTGCTTTTCCCATAATTTTGCGTAGGATATTAGCCTACTATACACCTGATACAAAGCATAAATTATTCCTTCCCTACCGTCCAAAAATGCCGTTTGTTTAATCATTCTCAACCAAAACTCTCTTGCCCCTGCCGAAAAAAATCTGAAAAAATTCATTCCGGGATGCCCCGCTTCGTACATTAGTTTAGCCTCTATCTCACTCCACTCGTTTGTTTTTACAACCATTTGTGAAAGATCGATATTTTTATGATGAATCAGGGGGGTGTCAAGATGTCCCATTTTTCCGTCAAACGACGGCTCTTCATGAAGTTCTCCTCTCCAACCTCTAAATTTGGATTTCAAAAAAAGTCTTTTGACATAGTCAGGCCGTTGACCGCCATATTTAAATTCTTTATCGAAAATAAAATTTCTCCTAGAAATGGTGTAGGCAACGTAATTTGTTTTTTCTATCTCTATCTCATTTCTCAACTCTTCTGTAACTTCTTCATCAGAATCGACATAGAAAAGCCAATCTCCGGTAGCTTTTTGGGCACCGTAATTTCTCCACTCAGAAAAACTACCCGGGATTTTATTGGTCTCAACTTTAATTATTTCATCAGCCCAAGAAAGGGACGCTAAACACTTTTCTAAAAGTTTTTTATCGTAATCTCCGCCTATTAATATTATTGCCGAAATTAATTTTCCTTCCATGAACCTTTTCCCCACCTTCCTAAATAAAAATCCCTAACTCCGATTTTCTGCCATTTACGGCCATTGAACAATAATTTTATACTTTCTCTAAAAAGAGCAAATTTTGTACGCATTTTTGCATAACTCATTCCAAAAATCATTCTATTCCTGGTTAAATAATAATCATTCAACTCACTACCGATACCCGAGCTTTGTGAAACTTTATGCCATAACCAACCTTTTGGTGAATAGAGAACCTTCCAGCCGAATTTTTTTAATCTTTGGGCATGATCAGCATCTTCCATATAGGCAAAGAAGCGCTTATCATAAAGGCCAACTTCTTTTAAAGCTTTTGCCTTATACATCACAAAACATCCTGTAGCAAAATCTGTTTCTCTTACTTTATCAAGCTGCCCTTGATCAACCTCATCCACACCATGATTTGAACCGTAGATATTATCCCAATCAATATCGCCTCCTGCGTACCATATAACTTTTCCAAGTTCGCTATCCTTATATTTTTTATGAAACTCAAAACCCTTGGCAAAATAGATTTTTGGGGAAATCGCTCCGGCTTTTTGGTACTTTTTATGTTCCAATAATATATTTTTTATTAAATTTTGATCAACAAAAGTATCATCGTTTAATAAAGCAATATAATCAAAACCGCGTTTTAAAGCATCTCTTATCCCAACGTTGTTTCCCTCTGCAAAACCTAAGTTTTCAGAGTTTTTAATCAATCTGATTTTGTTACCAAGTTTTTTCAGTTCTTCACAAGATCCGTCGATTGACCCATTATCAACAACATTAATCTCCATAAAAAAATTGTTGATGTTGGATTTTGCCAGAGACTTAATTGTCTCCAAAGTATCGTTTTTTCTATTCCAACTTAAGATAATTACAGAAACTTTAACCATGAGAGCTTCTTCCTAAGCCACCATCTTAAATCTGAAACGGCTTTACTAAATTCTTCTTTTATTTCAGATTTTCCTAAGTTTTTATCAGAAAATCCCTGCTTCTCCCAAACCCTAAGATATAAAATAAGTTCTGAAAATGACTGAAGCAGGGAAAGAGCTAGTCCATGAATTCCGTCTTTGTACCCCTCTCCCTCAAAATATCGACTGAAAAATTCATTGGCAGGTTTTTTAATCAAATCCTTCCATGAAAACACATAACCACCCTTTAAAAGATTGTCTTTCCCCGCATCTATGTACCTGAGCATTTTTTCAAGATATGAGGATATGTTTTCATAGTTATTATGGATAATTGCATATTCTTCCTTTTGGGGAAGATCTGCTCCCTTTCCCTGAGTCATTGGCACGGAATGAATTGCTTCATTCCAAGAAACAAATCCTTTCTTAAAAAACCTAATATTATAATCAGGCCACCAGTTAGTATGCTTAATCCATTTTCCAAAGATAATATTTTTTCTAGAAATCCTGTAATAATCAGCCTCCGGCTTTTTAATTATTTCTTTTAATTTAGAAGAAAGTTTTGGAGATATTTCCTCATCAACGTCCAAAACCAGTATCCAATCTCCTGTTGCTTTAGAAATCGCAAAATTGCGAGCTGGTTCAACATAGCTAATCTTCTTATGTATATATACCTTAGCCCCCAGTTTCTTTGCAACCTCACGGGTGTTATCAGAGGATTCCATATCGCAAACAACTATCTCATCAGCAAATCCCCCGATAGAAGAAATAGTCTTAGGTAATTCTCCCTCCTCGTTAAGTGTGTTTATTACAACTGAAATCATATCTCTGATTTTACCACGTAAATGCCCACTTCTTTATTATCGAATATCTTTTCAATTCCAAGCTCTGTTTCTCCCAAGTAAGCTCTTTGCTCTGTGGCATAAAGAAAACGTTTATCGCCTTTTAACCAAAAAATATATTTTATGTTATTCTTTTTTAGAAATTCTCTTGACTTAACTTGGTTTGGTTCTTTATACCAAATCTTTACTTCATCGAGTCTTTCTTTCCAATTATATCCGGTAATATCTAAATTCACCTGATCTTCCAAAAAAGTGATTTTATTTGAAAAAGCCGATACATAAGCAGTTGAATCATATAAATATAACGGCCTCGGTGGATTTGCCTCTGCTTCTTTGGCTTTAACTGGGTCAAAGGGGTAAGTTAATACAACCCCATCCGGCTGGGATTTTAAAAATCTCAAAGCTTCCAATTCGGCATTTGATAACATTGCGGGAGGGTTTTTGGGCAAGTAATGTTTCATTGCCCCGATTGTGGTTGGAACAGTTAATAAAACCACTACTGTTATTAAAAGTTTACTAAAGTGTGACATTGTAATTCCTGCCAAAATTGCCGAAAAGAATAATGAATAATAGAAGAATTGAATTGTGTTCCAAGGAGTTCCCTTTTGCAAAAAAAACATTGGAATTAAAATACCAGCCAAAATTACACTTAAAATTAATATCTTTATTGAATCGAGTTTTTTAAAAATATCTTTAATAAAAATGATTCTTGTTCCCATATTTCCCACCAAAAAAACCAGAAAAGCTGCCCCGTAAGCAAGGGTTGCCTTAATCCAGATTCCTCCCATCTTGTAGGTGGTCATGGCTGAATAGAATTTCATCCAACCGAATCTGTCTGACAGGCCCATCATTGTTTCCAAAAACCAGAATGGTTGAAAAATAATTAAGTTTTGAGGATTCTTTCCGCCAAATTTAAAAAAAAGAAAAGTGGAAATTGCCAGTGAAATTATAAATACTAAAATAAGGTCAAATTTTTTCTCTTTAACAACCCTCCAAAGTCCGGATACCAAAAGGCCGCCTAAAACAAGTATTCCCGCGTAGACTTTTATTTCAATAAGCAAACCAAAAAATACTGAACTTAAAATCAAAAGATATAATTTATGGTTTTTTTGATACTTTAAAAGAAGAGTAAGCCCCAATAGAATAATAATCAAAGATAAGGCAAACGGAGGATTGATTAAGGTCGAAATTGCTTGTTGGGACCAAAACATGCTTTCCCCGTCAAACTTACCGCTCCTTAATAATGTGACAAGCCACCCAAAGCCCCCGCCAAAATAAACAAAGAAAGTGGACCATAGAGCTTCTTTTTTAGACCTTCGCCAATTCCAAATAAACCAGTAAACCAATAAACCAATTATTAATGCAAACACTGGAGGCAAAATCTGAAAATACGGGGTATTAATACTAATCCCAGTTTCTACATGTAAAAAAGCCACTAACAAATCAAAACCAATATGATAATTCTGTAAGAAAAAACCCGAAAATACGGGCATCATAAAAGGATATTTAATTAGCTGGTTAATTAAAGCAATGTGCCATATACCGTCATGACCGTTTGCTCCCCAAAATCCTACGCCAGAGGCGCACTGCGCATCCCAGCAAAGTCCGCTTCTGACCATGGTTAATGACCAAAAAAAAGTTCCTAAAACAAGAAGGGAAATTGCCCAAATATTATTTTTTAAGAACGCTAAAATAGATTTTTTTAACATCGTCAACTAGACTATTGCCTAAAACCAGATAGAGAAATCCTAAGTAAGTAAGTCCACCGGCTAAAATCATAATTACCAAAGTTTTGACATTATTAATCAGAAGAATATTTCTAAGAATAAAAATGGCTCCCCCCATAACTAAAGATGAGAGAAGAGGAACTATAACGGAATGATAAATAGACCAATTTAGATACTTTTTAACTATATAAAATACAACCACGGAGGATGAACCAATAAGAAGATAGGAAAAAGCCGCACCGTTAACTCCAAACTTAATAGAAAGAACCGGAACCAAGGCCCAGGTAAGGGCTGTCCACATAATCATTAATTTAAATGTTGTCTTAATTTTCCCTACCGAATTAAGAAAGTTAGTAAGCTGAGTAGATCCCGCGGCCCAGAGAGAATTTACCGAAAGAAAGATTAAAGGAATATAAGCAGGAGACCATTTGGCATATCTTGGAATAACTGCAATTAATACGGGAAAGACAACTACAAGACCTATAAGGCTGGGGAATACAAGTGCGCAAATAAAAAAGATTGATCTTGTCAGGCTTTTTTCCAATTCGGCTTTATCATCCTGCATGCGGGAAAATGCAGGGAATGTAACTTTGGTTACGTTATCCATAAAAAACCTCAATGGATACTCTGCAAGTTTTTTGGCAGTTCCTAAAATTCCTACTCCTACCGTTCCCAGAATCCCTCCCAAAACGATTATCATTCCATCATCTTTGACAGTTGCCAAAAAATTATTAAGCTGATAAGGAATTCCGAATTTGATTAAGTTTTTGAAAGATTTTAAATTAAATCCCAGTCCCGGCTTCCAAGGATTAAGAATATAAATTGCGATCAAGCCCACAACTCCTCTTATTAAAACTGCGTAAGTAAAACTGGTTATTCCAAACCCCTTCCAGGCAAAAAATACTACTACCACGCTATAGACCATGTTTTCTAAAACCTGAGGAATAATAAACTTACCAAATTCAAGCTTTCTTTCAAGTTGTATTGAAGGAATATTTTTCAAAGAAGCAAGAAAAAAAGATCCTCCTAAAGCATATAAAAGCATCAAACCTTCGTGAGTCAAAGAATGTGTTTTAGTAAGAACAGGGCCTAAAAGAAGGACAATTATAAAAATCACAGAGACTAAAATTTCCTGAACAGTAAACACGGTTCTGTAATCAACCTCTTGGGGAACTTCCTTTTTCTGTATGAGAGCTGCCCCCAAACCAATATCGGCAAAATAGGAAAGAAAATTAACAGTTGCAGAAGCTATCAAAAAAACTCCATATTGACTGGGATCAAGAAAAGCCCAAAGAAGACCAAAAGAAAAAAATTCGATGAGTTTAAGAACAAAAGTCCTTCCTGTTAAAACAGCAACACCCTTTACAGCCCTTTTCTTGACAACATCGAGCCCAATTTCATCTCCCACGCTTAAATTGTAGCATTATTTAAGCTCAAAGAATAACAAAACCTCTTGTGGCCCTTTAAGGTAAAATTCTCTTGAAGTTTTATCCCGTCTCGGTGCTTTAGGATAGCTTGCAACAAGTTGCAAACCTAATTTATTAGAATCTCCCTTAAACCTCGATTCATTAATAACCAAATAGGTTTTGTTTCCTGCTTTTTTCGACTCCTGTAAACTTTCCGGAACTTCATTCAAATCAAGTCCAACTCCAATAATAATGATTTTTGGGTTATTGTTTAGATACATCTGAAGCCCGTCAGGAAGTGTTCCGAAATATCCTTCAGTTCCCACAACTATTTTTTTATCCGGATTTTTAAGTTCTTCGCTTTTTAAATACTCAGAAATTTCCTTTATCCCATCGCCCGCTGTCCACTCTTCCAAATACCCGCTTCTTTCACTGCGGGGTAGATCCGCTTTTGCTGGATTTGTTAATAGGTAATAATCAAAAATTAAAGCCGTTCCGGTAAATATGATTAAAAAAAGATAAAATACGCCTTTAATGATTTTGTTCTTAACCAATATTCCAGAAGCCATAAGGATAAAAAGTATTGGAAAAGTAAAAAGAACATAGCGGACTGTAAACGCCCTTCCGAACTCAGCCAAAACTAAAAGGGGTCCAAGCCAAGAGATAACAATAATTGCCTTCTCCCTCCAATATTTTTTCCAAGACGTAAACAAACCAAATAAAATCAAAGCAAAAATCGGCCAAGGCCCCATTTTAGGAAACCACTTAACAAAAACATCTATCAAATGTGGAATTAAGGGATCTGTGGGGTATGTCCAAATCCTCGATATTGGTAATACATAATCCAGATTACGGCTGGCAATCAGATTAAAGTTCGGGCCAAGACGCAAAACATTATACATTCCATAGCCAACAACAGCCACAACAATAAAAAGAGGAATTAGTTTGATTAATTCTTTCGATTTTCTAACCAAAATCCAGGTTACAAGAAGAAGAAGCAGGAAAAAAATCGCAGGAGATTTAGTAAGCATTCCGAAACCAAAAGAAAACCCCGTAATTAAAGCCATATCCAATCTTTTTGTTTTTGTTGTCAAAATTCCAAAAAACAAAGTCCAGACACCAAACATTGTCATCATGGAGTCTACCAATGCCATTCTGTCAAAGAAAAAGCTCAATGGACAAATCGCCCAGATAAACGCAGAAAGAAGAGAAACTAATTTGTTTTTGAATAGAAGATAGCTGACTCCGAAAATCCCCAATAAAGTCCCCATTCCTGAAAAAACCGAAAGGATGCGGCCAGCAAACAAAGGATCACTCATATGTTTGATGTAAAACATCAAAAACCACATAAATAAAGGCTGTTTTCCATCAGATAGAGGCAGAAACCTTAAAGTGGGCTCGGCATTCATCACCTGTGACCACCTAATATAAATTGCCTCGTCAGCAAAAACAGGAAGAAGAGTTAAATGATATAACCTAATACCAAAAGCAAAAACCAAAAGAAGGAAACCTCCTAAAATAACCCATTTCCACTCACTTAAAAACTTTTTCACCCTACTCAAATTTTAACACAAGAAACAACTAAAAATTTGATATACTCCAAATATGAGTGGTAAGAAAGAAAAATTCTTGGTAAGGGCTGCTGTTTATTTGATTTTAATAAAAGAAAATAAAGTGCTTCTTTCAAGAAGATATAAAACAGGCTGGATGGACGGAATGTATAGTCTTATTGCAGGACATCTTGATGGAAACGAACCGATAGGAAAGGCAATGATACGAGAAGCGCATGAAGAGGTAGGAATAGAAATTGACAAAAAAGATTTAATTCCAAACAAAGTACTTCATAGAAAAACAGAAGCTTGTGAATATATGGATTTTTTCTTTACTGTAAAAACTTGGGGCGGAGAGCCTAAAATAATGGAGCCGAATAAATGCGATAATATGAGATGGTTTCCGATAGATAATCTTCCTAAAAACACTTTGCCTTATATTCGAAATGTGATAGAAAACCTAAATGACAAAGTTGCTTTCATAGAATCCGGATGGAAATAAATCCTGGTTAAACTTTATACTTCCCCTGAAGCGCGTTTATTCTTACTTTTAATAAGTCCCTCAAACCTTCATAAGAATCTTTAATGGGATTTATCCTTTCCGTTTCTTTGTGATGCCATTCAACAGGAACTTCTGCAACCTTATATCCTAACTTCCTGGCAATATATAAAACTTCCAAATCAAATCCCGCCGACACCGACGCTCCGCCTTTTAATGTTTTCTCCTTGACCACCATCATCTTGTTAAAAATATTTTTTGCAGCATCTTTTTTAAAAGCCTTAAACCCACATTGGGTATCTTTAAAAGGAAGCCTAAGAACAAGTGTTCTTATTACCGAAAAACCGTAAGCCATGGCTTTTCTAATAATTGGCGCTCCTTTACGACCCGATCTGGATCCAATCGCAATATCAAAACCTTCATTAAATTCAGGTAGAAGTTTCTCTATCTGATTTATGGGAGTCGCCTGATCCATATCGGCAAAGAGAATAATATCTCCTGAAGCCTTGAGCATGCCAGCAATGACAGAACCGCCTTTTCCGCGATGCGACTCTGCCAAGACTCTAATTCCTTTGTGGTTTTTGGCAAATTCCGTGGAAAGAGCCAGTGTTTTGTCAGTAGAAGCATCATCAACCACAACCACCTCCCAATTATATTTTTGTTTACTTAGATAACTCCAAACATCATCCAAAGAACTATTTTTTATTGTCTTTTCTTCATTGTAGGCCGGAATTACGACAGAAAGTTTCTGCATATTACTCTGTATAGCCACCCATCGGATCAACTAAGTTTGAATTTTCTCCCTGGCAACTATTTTCAACGTGGCTTTCAGTATACTTTTTATAATCCGGTAAAATCAAACCCAATGCTCCGAAACTTTTGTCTATTCTGTCAACCAAGCTGTGCGGGAAAACAATTGTATAGACGGGGCTTCCCGATATTGGCTGATTAACATGCATTTTATTAAGCCAGTAAAAATATCTATACCCCAAATTATTTCCGGGTGAGGCAATATACGAAACCGAAACGCAAGGGTAATTATGACCTTGAGAATCCAAATTAATAAAATTAACAATTGCCTTTCTCTCCAAATAGCCACTCCTGTTAATAGGTCTTACAATAAACTCCTTTAAATTAAATCCGAAAATTGCTGCAATAACCACATAACCTAGATATTTTCTTAATAAAAGGTGGTTTACAAAAACCGAAATTATCGCAATCCAGATAACATTCATTCCGTTTAAATAGTATTCCGATATGTTAATCGAATTAATCGTGAAAAATAAGGCGTATATCACAAGCCACAGAGTCATAATTATTCCCAAGTTTCTTTGAATCAATCTTTTCTTAAGAAGATATATAAAAGTTAGTACTAAAATAAAAAGAGTTATTGTGTAACCCAATTGGCTGTTTTGACCCCAGACCATTGCTGAAGTATTTTTTTTGACCAATTGATAAACACGATTCATTTTGGATAACCCCCGACTGGTCCCCGGAACATAATCTTTGAGAGAAACCAGTGAAGAGGTTATCGCTCTGCTTTGCCTAAAAGAGTGTCTTACCTCGAAGAGGATAAAAGGGGAAAAAGTAATCAAAAAAATACAAACCCCCAAGACAGCATGCTTTAAATTAATCTTCTTTTTCGACAGAATCTGGGCAACCAAAATTAAGGGAGTCAAAATTACCAAGGCTATATTAAAATTCCAGGCAATTCCCAATAAAATTCCCAATAAAATGTATGCTTTGCTTCTGCCTTTTAAGATAAGCCAGATGCTATAAAAGAACCAAACGGTCCAAATGTAAACCGGCATCGTTGGAACTACTTCCCTGTCCGTAAAAATAAAATAGACTCCAGTTGCATAGATAAAAGCAGAGATTAAACCAACCTTTTTTCCAAATATTTTTGAAAAACAAAAGAAGAAAGAAAATATTGAAAACATTCCAAGAAGAGTCACCAGAATAATAGTTCCCATCGAATCCATTTTAGTTAAAAGATAAAAAGGTATTTGTAAATAATAGAAAAGGGGACCGATAAATACTCCTTGTGAAGAAGTTTCCTGACCAATTAACCTTAAATGTCCGTTTACTATGATATCTTTTACTATCCAACCCGCCAAGTCCTGATCGTGGCCGTACATATAAAGCTGAAGTGGTTTATAAACTCTAAGAAAAAGCCCAATTAATAAAATTGTGATTAATAACCAATATTTTTTCATAACGTAATCGTTTCAAGCTTCGCTTTAGACGAAGTCGCAAGCTTCGCTTTAGACGAAGTCGCAAGCTTCGCTTTAGACGAAGTCGCAAGCTTCGCTTATCATATTCTCAATCTTCTTTCAACAGTGATGGCCCCGAATTTTTCCTGCTCGAGCATTTTTCCGATTCCCTTTTGTCTTGCCATCCAAGCATCCAATCTCTCTTGGTGGTCAGGGTCGTGTTCATATAAAAGATAAAGTAAGGGAACGGTATCTTTAACTAAATATTTATTATCTTTCCATTTAAATAAGTAATCGTATGCATAAGGAATAACAGGCGGAACATAAACATCTACATTAAAGTTTCTATTTCCGGCGTCTTTATAAATCCAGTCAATAGCCTGTTTTTGATTAACAAAACCAATACTATTCGGTCCTTCAGACTTATCCCAAAATTTAAAATGCAACACACTATAGTTATTGATAAAAAATATATACATAAAATAAACTACAAAAATAATTCCTAATTTATTTTTCCTCATATACCCTAGTACAATTGAAAAAAGAAGGATAAAAGGTAGGTAATAGCCGGTTAAATAATAATCATAGATATTGCCGAAGTTTCCCCGGAAAAATATCAAACCAAAGGTGACCGACGATAGAAGGAGGAAAAGCACCTTAATTCCATCTTTTTTAATAAGATCGCGGAGATGATAAACGAAAAACAATAAAACTCCGCTTAAAAGAAACTTTTCAACACCGTATCTGGCATTAAAAATTTTATTGGTAAAAACATTATAATAAAATCCGATTTTGCCGGCAATAAAATTCAAAGTTGGAAGCTTGAAACTTTCATCAGTTATCAAAAATTTTTTGATATTGCTTATCAATATTCCATGGTTTTTAATATCAAATGCAATAAGCGGGAAAATTGCTAATAAAACAAATATTCCCGACCAAATAATTATTTTTTTGTTTGGGAGTTGTCTTCCTTTCCAAATTAAAAGAACAAGAAGAGGTATGAAGTAAAAAACCTCACCCGCGGAACCAAAATGAAAAAGGGAAACTATGGCAATTAATACGGCAGGCATCCATGCCCACCTCTTCTCTTCCATAATCAAAATTAACATCCAAACAAAAAGTATACTTAAAAGAAACATTGGTGTCGGGTTTGAAAGCCAACGGGAAGCAAGAACCATATTAAATGAAAATGAAGAAAGGATAGCTGCAATTAACCCAGTTATTCTATCCTGAATCTTAAAACCAAGATAATACATTAAGCCGGATGCAATTATTGTTGTAATAGAAAGAAAAACTGACGGATATACGGGATTTCCGTTTCCCATTAAATAAAAAGGGGCAATTAAATAATAATAAAAGGGTCCTCTAAATATTCCGGCAATTCCAGTGGTGGGACCAATAAAAGGAATGTTTCCAAAATGCCAGAGATCCCAAATAATCAAGGCATCCCTACCCTGATCAAAATAAAAACCAAGGAGCCTTCCAATATTATGAACCCTCAAAAATAACCCCAGAGAAAGAATAATAAAAAGAAGAAAATATACCAATTTGTGACTTAAAATTTCTTTAAGAAGTTTTTTTAGCATACTTTCTGGCAACATCCAAAACTTTCTTTACAGCTTCATCAAAAGAAAATCCGACAATCCTGGCTCCCGCTGCTTCCTTATGTCCTCCCCCTCCTAACTCCGTTGCAATCTTCGAAATATCAAAATTCCCTCTTGATCTAAAACTACAGGTGACAAAATCTTTCTTTTCTTCAACTATTACTATTCCAAAATCGGTTCCATCAACTATCGACGCGAAGTTACTGGCACCAGCAGATTTTGCTTCCACAGGTCTTCCGTATTTTTCATATTCTTCTAAAGAAACTCCCACCCAAACAAAATTGTAATCTTCTTCCAACCTCATTAAGTCCAATATCCTTCCCCAAAATTTCATTTCACTAAAAGGAATTGACCCGTATGTTCTTGCGACAATCATATTTTTATCGGCTCCCAAATCCATCAATTTTTTACCTATTTCCAGAGTTTTTGAAGTGACGTTTGTGTATCTGAAAACCCCCGTATCCCCGATTATTCCGGAAAGAATACACGTAGCAATATCTCTATCAAGTTTTAAATCCCAATCTTCAAAAACATTAAATATTAATTCTGCTGCCGAGCTTAACCCTTTTGAGATTATCGAATTTTCAAAACCTACTTCATTTGTCTCATGATGGTCAAAATTAACGACATCTATCTTTGGAGAATTAAAGTCCAAAATTCCCGATATCTGCCACCAATTAGCAGCATCGGGAATAATCCAAAGATTATACTTGGAAAAATCAAATTCGGAATATTTCACCTGTTTAATCTTTTCAAAATTGGGAAGATAATTTAAAGATTCCGGAGGCTTACTTGGACAAATTAACTCTATTTCAAAATCTCCGATTTTCTTTAAAGCGAGGTAAATTGCCAAAGCGCTACCTATTCCGTCAGGATCGGGTTTATAATGGCAATTTATTAGTATCTTTTTTGCTTTTTTAATTTTCTCAAAAATATTAAGTGATTGTTCGTAATTCATAGTTATTTTGCATTTACACCGATTTAATCGGTGTGGCCCAATTTATAAACGTTTGTACCCCAAACCTCCCACCGATCAACAATTTTAGTCCAACCGAAATTAGTAATCCAGGCCGACGGGTCGTGAGTCGGATCGCACTTTTCTTTAGGCATTTCGCAAACAACAAATAGTTGATCGGTAACCGTATAGACAACCGCACTTGGGTCAGTATCAACCACTTTAGCTCCCCACAAAAGGAGGAAATATTGATAGACATCGCGGTTACTGTTTTTCGAAATTGTGGCAATATTAAATCTTTCTCCATTAGCTTTTTCCTCAATGAATCTAGAAATCATAATACTTCGAGGTAATTGCATATTAGGAGCTTTTCTAATTGGTGTATTCCATAAATTAACCAACACTAAAACAGCTAAATAAACATACAGGCAAATGGAAAATAATTTTTGCTGTTTTTTGATTTGAGATAATTCATAAATTAAAGCTCCAATTAATAAAAATATAGCCGGAAAAATGAATCCAAAATAATGATCATATACTTGACCCTTATAAACACTTAGTCCTAAAATTCCAAAACTGAACCAACTTACCAAAAGTAAATTTTTCTTTTTGATAACCGACCAAATCATATATGATGCCAGTCCAATCGAAGTTGCTATTCCAAGAAGATTAATTTTCGCTGCCACTAAACTGGTTATCGACATTTTATATATTGGCCAAATTTTTGAAACAAAAAACCAGGGTTTAAAAGTAACCGCATCTTTCTTTACAGAGAAAAATTGACCCATGGCAATAAAATTTCGCCAACCATGGCGAGCATCAAAAATAATCAATGGTGACATCAGTAGGATAAAAATGATTGAAGTAATTAATAATTTCTTTTTAAATTCCTGACTTTTATTTTTGGTAAAATACCAAAAAAGTCCCAAGGTAGGTAAAAGTAACAACCCTAAATAATGTGATTGCAAAACAAAGGCAAAAGAAATTCCCAAAACAATTAACCACTTAAACTCTTTATTCTTCCATACTCTCCATATCGAATAAATAGAAAGTAACGAAAAAAATGGCATAACGTTTGGGTTCCAGGAAGAACGGGAATAAACAATTATGGTCGGAGAAATTGCATAAAGTGTCGCTGCAATTAAAGCTGCTTTAGGTAAAAACCATTCTCGTCCCACCCACCAAACAAGGATAATTGTGGCAATTCCCAATAAAGTCACCATCACAGCCGGTCCAACCGGTGAAAAATTGGCAATAAGAAGAGGCAAAGCCATCATGTAGTAATAAAGCGGACCTAAATACATGTTTCCAATCGAAGTGCCGGGACCAACGAGCATAATATCAAAGTATTTAAGAAAACGGCTAACCACAATTACATCCCTTCCTTCATCACCCAAAAAAGTCATATACTCATCAATCTTGTAAAGCCGTAAAAATGCGCCAATTGCAATAATTGCAACCAGAATTGCAAATTCGACTTTATTATTTTTGACCCAGTTTACAATTTTCCCCACAGTTTAATTAAATCTACAAAACTTTTGACAATTACATTTAATTTTCTACCTGTTCCCACTCTAGTCGCAGGAAAGTGGGTCACTGAAATCTCCACCACCTTAAAACCTGCTTTTTTAGCCTTAATAAGAAATTCGCTTGAGATAAAAGCGCCTCTTTCTGATTCCAGTTTTGGTATTTTTTCGACAACCTTTCTAGAAATCAATTTAAAACCACAATCAATGTCTTTTATTTTTAGACCGAAAAGAAGATAAACCAAAAACTCCCATGCTTTACTGGTTACGATCTTAAAAAATGAAACTTTTCTTTTTTTGTAGTAACCAATCACCAGATCGGCCCCCGTATCCTCCTGTTTTTTTAGAAAATTCATGATCTCCGAAAAATCAAACTGGCCATCCGCATCAATAAAAGCAATCCATGAATATTTCGCATTATAAAAGCCGCTTTTTAAAGAAGCTCCATAGCCGCGATTAACCACATGGTTAATAAGTCTAAACCGCGAATCACCTTTCACTAAACTTTCGACAATTTCCTTGGTTTTATCCTCTGAACCATCATTAACAATAATAATTTCCCAAGTAGAAACAACCTTTAATAAAGTATTCTTGACCGCTACAATGGTATTTTTAATGTTTTTTTCCTCGTTAAAAGCAGGTAAGAAAACAGAAAGGGAATCAATCTTTGCCATACAGGCAAAGTCTAGCATATAATAGACTTGATGAAAAAGATTCAAAGACTACTTTTACTAGTAGCTATATCACTAGTTCCTACTATTTTTATTTGGCTTCCCTTTTTTGCAAGACTAAAAAGTTTTTGGGGAATTCCCCTGCCTCAAGCCGGAATGGCAACAATCGTTTCCAATTATGACGGACCTATTTACATGGTAATTGCTAAAAGTCTCTATAATCCGGAATTTATTAAATGGAACTTTCAATTCCCTCTTCCCACAGAATATTATGCAGCTCATTTCCCATTATTCCCTTTTTTAATTAGAATCTTTTCAATTCTCCTAGGTTTTCCTTACGCAATGCTTTTTATAACCGTAGCTGCTTCAATTTTAGCCACATATTTCTTCTACAAATTCATAAGACAATATCAAGATGAAGCAAATTCCATATTTTTAACATTGGTTTTTTCAATATTTCCCGCCAGATGGTTAATTGTCAAATCTGTAGGCTCTGCGGAGCCTTTGTTTATTGCGGGAATAATCGCTTCTATCTACTTCTTTCAAAACAAAAAGTACCTGTGGGCCGGCCTCTGGGGGGTAGTTGCCCAACTGGCAAAACCGCCAGGAATTCTTCTTTTTGCAGCCTACACTCTTGTAATCTTTGTTCCAATAATAAAAAATGCCATTACAACCAATAAAAACCTTCTTAAATTAACTGAAATTAAAAAGTACTGGCCAATTCTCCTTATTCCACTTGCATTGGTTTTGGTATTTTCCCTTTTTGGGATACAACTTAAAGATTTCTGGGCATATTTCCATTCTGGGGATAATGTCCACTTAATGTTTCCCCCATTTTCGGTATTTAACTATTCAGCTCCCTGGGTAGGAACATTCTGGCTTGAGGAAGTTGTGTTTATATACCTCTTAGGAATATTGGGAGTATTAAAACTCATGAAAGATAAAGATTCTGTAGTGTCTTGGTTTACCGGGATATTTATTCTTTCAATCCTTTTTGTGGCTCATAGAGATATTGTTAGATATGCTCTTCCGATAGTTCCATTCATTGTCAAAGCCTACGCAAATACACTAATAACAAAAGAGTTTAAGATTGCATTTGCGGTTATAATTATCCCGATTTTTCTTTTCTCCCTTGCTTACATCTCCCAAAACACCATGCCTATCAGTAACTGGGCTCCATTCCTCTAAAACGTGGGTTAAACTAAACTTCTTCGTCTAATAGTGTACAAATGGAAATACCCCGTCATTGGAGATTAAAACAGCAAAGATATGGCCTGATAGGCGAGATTTGTCCTGATTGCAATACTCCGATGTTTCCCCCCAGAGACTTTTGTTTGGGCTGCAATAACGAGGTACCGAAAGACCGTCGCCCTGCTTCAGAAATTATTTACCAGCCTGACCTTTCCCGCCAAGTTTCCACGTCTTCCAAATGAATAAGTTGTAAACAATGTAATTATAGGGAATAACCACCACAATTAGGGCAAAAATCAAAGCAAATAACCGAACTATGGAACTATCTGAAAATATTCTGGTTGCTCCAGTTACTATCAACGGTTGAACAAGTACGGCAAAAAGGGAAGATAGGTTAAACTTTAAGAATTGAGGAACTATGTCCCCGACCTTAGTTATCGTTTTGTCCTTAAATGTCCAAGCATTATTAAAAATAAAATTTGAGATAATTGCAGTTTCAGTTGCAAGTAGGGTTGAAAAATAAGTAGATAGACCAAACCTCTTTAACGCTTCCAGTCCTAAATAATTAACCAAAAAACCCGTAAAACCGACGATTCCGAATTTAATAAACCTGATTTTATCTTTAATTCCTAAAATAATTGCCACCCTGAAGGTTGATATTGTTTCTTTGGTATTAAATTTAGATCTGTCTTTTGTTCTTGAAGCAAAAGCCAAGGGAACCTCGACAACTTTTTTGGCATGTTTAATACTTTGATAGAAAAGGTCGACTTTATGGGAAAACCTTCCCAACTCCATTAAATGTTCAAGTTCAATCTGATCAAGAACTCCCTTAACTTTCGTTAAACGAAACCCCGTCGTCAGATCATGAAGCTTGGGCTTAACAAGAACAATTCTGATAAACAAGTTGCCAAAATAAGAAACAAATTTCCTAAACGTTTCCCAGCTTTTGGGTACCGATCCTCCTTTTATATATCTACTCCCTATCACATAATCGGCCCCGTCTAAATATGCTTCAACCATAGGAACAACAAATTTTGGTGGATGCTGAAAATCCGCATCCATTTCCATAACGGCATCGGCATGAAGTTTTTCGACGGCATATCTAAATCCTTTAACATAAGCCCAACCCAATCCTTCTTTTTGTTTCTGCAATAAATGTAAATTTTGATATTTCTCTTGGTACTTCTTAACAATGTCCCCGGTTTTATCAGGAGAAAAATCATCAACTACCAGAAGGTTCATTTCAACTCCCGTTATTTTGGGAAAAACTTCCTCAAAAAGCTCTGCAATCATGAGTCCAATATTTTCTACTTCGTTATAAGCAGGCATAACAATTACAATCTTTTCCATTACTTAATGTTACAATAGGGTTATGAAAATTGACATACTCACTCTGTTTCCAAAAATGTTTGAGGGGCCTTTTAGGGAGTCTATCATTAAAAGGGCTCAGGATAAAACTTTAGTTGAAATTGATGTTCACGACCTAAGAAAATGGGGTCTTGATGACAGACGCACTGTTGATGACAGACCATATGGAGGTGGTCCGGGAATGATCATGAGAGTAGATGTTTTAGATAGTGCAATTAAAAAATTAAAAACTAAAAATTCTAAAGTTATACTACTAGATGCTACAGGCACAAGATTTACTCAACAAAAAGCAGTTGAATTAAGCAATGGGGAACATTTGATTTTAATCGCGGGTCATTACGAGGGAATCGATCACAGAGTTCATGAACATTTGGTGAATGAAGTTATCTCAATCGGAGATTATGTATTAACCGGGGGAGAGATTCCGGCAATGGTTCTAGTTGATTCTATTATTAGATTAATTCAGGGAGTCGTCGGAAAAGAAGCATCTATTGTAGAGGAATCTCATTCTCAACCCGGCTACTTGGAGTATCCCCAATATACAAGACCTGAAAAGTATAAAGGGTGGAAAGTTCCCGAAGTTCTTCTTTCGGGAAACCATAATAAAATTAAAAATTGGCGACAATCTGGTCAATAACCTGATGCCAAGGACTAAACTTAATTCCTAAAGCTTTTTGGGTTTCTTCAACTTTTAATCCTCCGAATTTCTGATATCTTACAGAAGAATTATCTAAAGAAGCTTCCTTAACCACATTTTTCTTTCCCTTTGCCTTTTCTATTAAATAACTAACTAATTCAAACGGTGTTGATGTATCGGGTGTGGAAGCATGAAAAAACCCATATAATTTATCGTTGATAATTTTTTCAAGAGCTAAACATGCTTCATTGATGAAAGTAATCGTCACCTGTTGGTCGTTAAATAAAGAATAAAGTTTTCCCTGATCAAAAAGACTCAGAGGTTTTCTCAGATAATCAAGTTTGGCGGGGTATTTTGCACGAACAGGATAAACCAATCTTAAAATAGTTCTTTTCCTACCCAAAATACTATTAACCACTCTTTCTGCCTCCGCTTTAGTAAATCCATACCAAGTTAATTTCGAAGAATTTACCTCGGGAATATCTGATTCTTTATGTGGTCCCGGATCTTCTTCTGACCCCGGAAATACGTAATCTGTTGAAATATGAATAAAATGAGCGTTTACTTCTTTTGCTAATTTAACTAAATTTCTTGTCCCTTCTACATTTATTTGCCAGCAAGCGCCATTTTTATCATCTCTCTGATTTTCGGCTTGACTAACATCGGTATAAGCCGCAAAATGTAAGATCACATCCGGTTTCTCTTCTCTGATTATGTTTTCAAATGTTTCTTTTTTGGTTAAATCTATTTTTGGGTAATCCGGAGCAATAATTTGATATTTTTTGGAATAATTCTCCACAAAAAAAGATCCGACTAAACCTGATCCTCCTGTAACAAAAACTTTATTCATGTTAATTCTGTTTTGCAGAAAATTTTTCCGAAAACATTTCTCTTAAGGTTGGGTTATGTCTATCTCTTTCCGAAATAATTGGATTTTTAATCGGCCATTTAATATTTAAATCCGGATCATCCCAGGCAACTGCCCGAGTATCTTTGCCGTCATAATAGGCATCAACTAAATAAAGATAATGAACAGGCATATTTCCATGAACACAAATCGAATTTGCCAGACCCTTGGGAATAAAAAGTGCCTTATGGTTATCTTCACCAAACTCAAATGTTTCCATCTTTCCAAAAGCTGGGGAATCCGGTCTGATATCCACAATTGCCGAGAAGGCTTTTCCTGTTAAGGGGTAAACTAATTTATTCCAATTTTCGGCATGAAGTGCCCTGATTACTCCCGGAACGGAATATGAATGATCCGCCTGGACTACATTAAACTTAATCCCGGTTTCTTCTTCCAAATCATTCAATCTGAAGGCTTCCCTAAAAAAGCCCCGTTCGTCTTTAAAAACAGGCCTTTCGATAATCACTAGCCCGGGGATTGATGTTTTTGTAATATAGTTTTTATCTGTCATTTTTGTCCGGTTTTTTCGTACAACTTTTCCGCTTCTTCCTTTAAAGGTTTCCACCACCACGAATTTTCTTTGTACCAATCAACGGTTTTTGTAAGCCATTCATCAAACCCGTATAGCGGCTTCCAGCCAAGTTCTTTATTTATTTTAGTCCAGTCAACCGCATATCTTCGATCATGCCCTTTTCTATCTGTAACAAATTTAATACTGCCTTCATCTTTTCCGAAAATCTGGAGAAGTTTTTCGGTAACTTCCAAATGATTAATATCTTCTGTTAAACCACCAACCAAATATGTCTCTCCGACTTTTCCTTTTTGCAAAACAGTTTCAATTGCCCTGACATGATCCTCAACAAAAAGCCAATCACGAACATATTTTCCGTCACCATATAAAGTAACTTGACCCCCTTCGATCAAATTGGTTATTGCTCTCGGTATAAACTTTTCAGGGTCCTGATATGGACCAAAATTATTTGAGCAATTTGTAATTGTGATAGGAAGTCCATAAGTATGAAAGTAAGCCCTAACTAAGTGATCGGAAGCAGCCTTGGAAGCAGAATATGGGCTATGGGGATCATATAAAGTTTTTTCATTAAACTTTTCTTTAGATCCCAAAGAGAGTGTCCCAAAAACCTCGTCCGTACCTATTTGATGAAAGCGTTTTATTTTAAACTTTAAGGCAGCGTCCAAAAGTACCTGAGTTCCTATGACATTGGTTTGAAGAAATACCTGAGGACCGACAATTGATCTGTCGACATGCGTTTCAGCAGCAAACGAGACAATAATATCAACCCCCTTCACCACATTGTTTACAATATTTGAATCACAAATATCACCTTTTACAAATTTATATTTGGGATTATTCTCAAAATCCTTAGTCGAAGAAATGTGTCCAGCGTAGGTTAACTTGTCTAAATTTACAATTTCATCATCGGTATGATTTTTTAACCAATATCTAATGAAGTTTGACCCTATAAAACCTGCCCCTCCGGTAATTAATAATTTCATATGTAGGTTTTGCAAGCTATGCTTATAAACCCCGCTCCACCTGTTACAAGAATTTTCATTTATTTGCCCAGTAGCTACTTGCCTTAAAAAGGCTTGCAAAAGTCCCAGCGTCAGTCCAAAACCCATTTAATTCTGCCCAGTTAAGAGTTTGCTTTTTAATATACTCATTGTTAACATCGGTGATTTCGAGCTGTCCTCTATCTGAAGGTTTAATCTTTTTAACTATTTCAAAAACCGAATGATCATAAATATATAAACCGGTAACGGCATAGTTAGACTTTGGACTCCTGGGCTTTTCCTCAATTTTTATTATCTTATTTTTGCTATCGAATTCGGGAACTCCATAACGTTCTGGATCAGGTACTTTTTTCAAAAAAACAAAGGCACCGTCCTTAAATGAGGATACTTCTTTTTTAATGTCCGCATCAGTTGTATTATCTCCAAGAACAACTGTAATGGGCCCATCATCAGCAAAGTCTTTCGCTAAAGCTAGAGCATCGGCAATGCCTCCATCAGGCTTTTCTTGAAATGCATATTCAAGATGATTGAGCCCCAACTCTTTTCCATTTTTTAAAACTCGCAAGAAATGTCCTGCATAAGGTCCGCTTGAAACAACCAAAACATCTTTTATTCCAGCTTTAACGAGAGTATCGATGGGATAAAAAATCATGGGTTTATCGTAAATTGGAAGCAAATGCTTATTTGTAGCCCAAGTAAGAGGATAGAGCCTTGTTCCTAGTCCCCCTGCCAAAATAACACCCTTCATAGATAATGTATATTATAACTTAAGTATGCTTATCCGCAACGCTTGATGCACCCCAACTATCCGGTTTGGTTTTG
>ERZ1292625.1009-Hain-H41-01um-R1-1009-length-37182-cov-7_pt1 | contig 37182 bp, 46 predicted proteins | sample MGYA00564400_ERZ1292625 | MGnify/ENA primary metagenome ERZ1292625 (study PRJEB36523, sample SAMEA6512639) | groundwater metagenome | collected 2019-01-08 | study: AquaDiva: Metagenomics assemblies of 32 groundwater samples
GCCTTTTCAGGATTACAGGCGGTAAACCACGACGGTCAGCGCGGCTGCTTGAGCTCGTGATCGAGTGCTTTCATGCACACGACGAGCACAACACCGCCGAGGAAGAACCCGACGCACCCACAGGACAGAGCCCATGAGATGAGTTGGTCGATCACGCAGCCTCCTTGATGGTCACGACTTCGAGGCCGTCGATCACAGCCTGATCGAAGACACGACGCGGGAGGGTGAGCTTGATGTGGAGCGACCGCTTGTCACCTCGGAAGGCGCAACGGTCGCACTTTGCGAAGCCGACCAGATAGCCCTGCTTCGCTGCCAAGAAAAACATGATCGGGACAACGTGAGCGCAGTCAACGCACACGGCCATGCCACAGTCGTCCATGACTAACTCCTGGGGTCCGGGCGAAGCTTGCTTTTCATATTCTCGTATGCGAGTGAGGCTTCTTCCTTAGATCCGAATGATCCGAGTTCAATGCGTTTCCCCGCAGTCTGAATACGTGCCCTCCACGCTTGTGAAGCTTTGTGCCAGCTTACTCCCTGGTGACCAGAGGTGGCTGTCACGCGCTTGCCCGTGTTCCATGTGTTCTCCATCTGACTGCAAAAACGCAGATTTTGTTTTCTGTTGTCCAGCTTGTTGCGATTTATGTGGTCAATGGTTTGCCCCTTCTTAGCTCTCATGACCAGACGATGCATCAAGACTGTTACTGGCGGTCCACCGACAAACTCCCGTTTGGTGTAAGCGGCATACCCATCACGGGAAAACCAACCTATCTTGGAGAGTGTGTCGAAATCCTCGTCATCAACTAGAGCGAACGTTGATGCCTTTTTGTTCGTAAGTTTTACGGGGATTTTTTTCATAACGCACCAGGACAATGAAGACGAGGATGGCGATCACGAAGGCGAACGTCACCGAAGAGAAGACGCTCTTGATACGGTTCATGATCTCCCCAGCCCCCAGCAGAAGGGCTAGCACTATTTCGTCTCATCATCTCTGAGTGAAACGCCAAGGGATACTTGGTCTACTGCGGGGCGCTCGAGAGATCATTGGCGCATTGCAACCTCCACACCATTCATATCGGCAGGATTCGAACCTGCGAGGTCTCGCCCGGGTAATGCCAGCGGGCTTCGACCTGCCTGGTTCCTCTTCAACTGGCGCCTGGCGCGCGCACAGTCAGGGTGAATAGCCAAGCCGCTTTCGACCACTCTCAGCCACGGATATGAACAGTGTGGGGGCAACAAAGCCCCGCTCGCTTAATCCTTAAGGGTAATCACCTTCACAGTCCACATCTGAGCAGTAACAATTTCATGCAAAGCAGCGTCACGCATCTTGCGCTTACGTGCTGTTTTCTCAGTGCCGTCATCAGCAGAAACACTTTGCTCAACAATATCGAAAGCCTGAGCAAAAAGTTCTTTCAACTTCTGTACTCTCTCATCACCCGAAGGGTTAAACGTGAGTCCTACCGCCTTCTCTCCGGCCGTCAATTCCCGCTGCGTTGTTGCGTCTCCCATAATAAGCTTGCGTTAATTAGACTGGTTGCGGGGGCGTGGGTCGAACACGCTATCTCCAGTTTATGAGGCTGGCGAGCTGCCGGCGCTCCCCACCCGCAATGATTTGAAATGGCTAGCGGGGGCGGTGGTAAACCTCATTGGGAGGCCGCCCCGCATTCAAGGCCATCCGCGGTTTAACCTCCAACCCGTTGAAAGGGGAAAGCCGTGAGGCTGCCTGATCTACCAATTTGCACTCGCGCCCGCTGGCGTCAAGGAGTTTTCCCCCTCCGGTGATAGGTAGTTTGCGACCACAATCAGATTGAGCAGGACCAACACGCCTACCGCGATGCCAAGTAGCCAGCAGATCCGAGTAAGAGTTTTTTGGTAGAGCTCACTATCGAGTTTCATACTTCCTTATTCGCCGCCTCCAGCTCTTCCTGAAGGCTCCCAATGTCTTCTTTGAGACTTTCGTTTTCTTCTTCGAGGTCAGAAATTCGGCGATCTTTTGTATCAATCTCCTCGTAAAGCTGCTCAATAATTGATTCGATTCTCGATACTGAATCAGCCGCTTCTCCGACAACCTTTTGTGCTTCTTCCTGTGTGTAGCTCATATCTTTTTATTTTGTGATTTAAGAAACTTTTTCACCTTCGCAATGAGCGTGAAGTCTGGGTAGAAGTAGTCGCGTTCCTCGGTAACGTGCGCTTCGTGGCCGCATACTCCGCAAATGCCGGTGTGGAAGGTACTGATCTCAAAGGCCGCTCGCAGCGGAGCCTGTCCGTACTTTCGCAAACAGGTCAGATAGTTGGCCGTAACGCCGCACGGGAAGCAGATGCCTGATGGTTTCTTCATAAGCGGTTAAACGCACCTAAAGCCGCATTTCTAAAGGATTCGCTCTCTTGCATGATTTCCTGTAAGCGATCTCTGCTCTGAATATTTGCGTGAACCACAACTGCTGGCGGGCCCCACATGAGATGTTGTTGGTTTCCTTCGATCGTCAGTTCGCCTTTGAGAATTTGGAAGCTTTCAACGGTACAGAGTTGGCCGCCAAACGACTTGTCGCTGTAGAGAACCTCACCGGTTTCTTCATCGGTAACAGTGACGCGGAACACTCTATCCTTGAGCGAATAAAGAAGCCCGTGGTCGATCTTATTAACGTTCTGTGCGCTCATAATAACTTTCCAAAATGATGAGCGATCAGCTCCTCGTCGTCGGGGTGACCACCGATCTCAAGGGATATACTCATGCCGTGCGGCTTGAGCTCGGCATTAACGAATCCAGCCGAACGGATGTGATCTTCTGGAAAAAGTCTGCGGGCCACCATCGCGTGAACTAGGTTTTCAGAGAAGATGACTACTTCATTGTCTTTTGAAACGATGTACTTCATAACTACCAATTGCTCTCCTCGATAAGATTTAATAACTGCGGCAGGAGCGCCACGATGTCGTGCGCTACACGTGCCGCGTCTGCGGGCCGATCGGTATCAATGAGCTCAGCCCAATGCGCGTGGCGCTTTCTCAACTGGCTAACCAGTTCAGGTTTATCCATAAGTCTATTTGTTGAGAAACGCGACTAAAGCCGTACCATCGAGATCGTCGAAGGCCTGGCTGTAAACCTCTACAATTTCCTCTTGAGTTCTCATCTCGCCTGTACTTACGTTGACGCGTTCGAATTTAGCTTGCTCAACTTCATTAAGTGCGTGCCATTTGTAATAACCAATCGGCTCAAGATTTGAACCTTTTAGGCGGTACATGCTCTCAATAACTCGGTGACGTGAAGAGACGATCCTCTTAACAACCACTCGATAGGTCACCTGTTCATCGTGATCCATACTTTGAGGTTAGGTATTTTTTCTTTTGGATTAGGTCGGGGTATGTTTTTGGAAACGCCAGTTTGATATCTTCTTCGGTGGCCTGTTGCAGGACAATGAATAGGTCCTTCTCGTTATTCTTGAAATCTCCGCGATGCGTACGCCGGCAGCTCCAAAGCCACATCCAGCGATATTGCACCTTGCGCCCGAGGGGGTGACTTACTTCGAGTGGGCGGTCGCAGGAGTGATCAGGATCAAGTAGCCTGCGCTGACATACGGCTCGTGGCCGCTCCCTATCCGCAATAGTCCGCTGTTCTCTTGTCATCGGGGTCACACGGTGACTGGTTCACGCTCCTTACGAATCTTCTCGTTTGCCTCAGCCATCGCCTTACGTTGTGGGGCAGTCTTACAAAGACCGCAGTACAGGGCGCAGTTACCGCCTCCCGAAGGGCCAAAGAACTCACCACAATTCGCACAGCTGCATTGCACGGAACCTTTTGGTCGAGACATACTCAGTTGGTTAATACTTTTCTAGGTTTGTTATCGGTGATCAGTAAGCATGGGATTGACCACGACTAGACTCCGCATCGACAAGGATCGATCTGGCAGGTCATGCAGTATTCTCTGGTCCTTAAAAATTTACTCGAGCGTATATTCTTAACTTCTTTAGCTTCTTGTTTGTGGTGGCTTGTTGGTTGACTTGCTGGTTGTTTGCTGGTTGATCTGTTGGTTACTTCTTCCGGACGTGATTGATATTCATCCCATTTTGTAAGGGTGATGATTGAGAATTTGTTGGTTGCCTCGATGGTTAGATTCCCCAAGATTTGCAGGTTAGCCAGGCAAGTCCTCACCGTCTGAATGCTCATTTTCAATTCAGAAGCTGCCTTTTCTCGGCCAAAAACGAATGATCCCTTCGCTAATTTCACCGCCTGGACGCCAACCAACAAACCTCTATCTTCACGTGTTGCCTTGAGCAAACACCACACCCAGACCTTTAGGAGCTTCTCGTTTTTGAACACCTCAGAGTCTAGGAGTTTCCGATGTAACTTTATCCATCCGCCGTAATCGTTAGACATAAGCAATTTTGGGGGCCCAGGGTGCCGCCTGAGTCAGCCATGCCCCTGAAAAGGGGGTTACTACATGACTCATCACGAACACCCCAGGTTTTATCTGTGTTCCGTGAGTGACTTTTCGATCTTTCGCCATTCGTGCATACGGCTCACAACTTCCTTGGTTGCGGGGAGGATGATGTTTTCGAGCAAAAACAATGTCTTCGATCGTTTAAACCAAGCCGAGAATGGTTCTCCAGGCATTCGCTCGTTCATAGCGGCTACTTTTTAAGATTTGATTTAGCAGGAGGGTCGAGCACGATTAGACGCTTCTTTGCAACCAGCAGCCCCCTGAACGCCTTAACGTCGTTCTTGTAGTCGCCTAACTCATGAGTGGAAAACTCCCCGGTCGACTTGTCTAAACGGATCACCAGTCGATTGCCTGTATAAACCGACCCCTCCTCTTCGGCTGCAGACTGATATGCGGCTGTTTGGAACCGGTACTCGTCGTAGACACCACCGCAGCCGGTCTTCGTACACAGACCGCAGGGGTCATTCTCCTTACCCTTCTTGGGTTTCTTTGCCTTTGACGTCTTCCAGTCGATAACGCGCAGCTTGCCGTCCACAATCGCCTCAGCGTCCATCTGTCCGCCGAACCCGTGCTTAACCGAGTACACGAGACGCTCAGTAGAAACGAACTTGACGCCGTGCTTCTTGGTCCACCGCAGAAAAGCCAGGGCGCCGTTCACGATGTGGTCAATCCCACTTCCCTCGGGGATCTTCGGCTGTGGTGTGCCGAGTAGTTGCGAGTTGATGTACTCCTCTACCCAGTCGTGGACCGACGTACCCTGTGCACCGGACTCCTGCAGGCTCTTTATGTGGAGCAGCCGAGCCTTCTCGATCTCCTCAAACGTGACGAATTGCTCCCTGCGCACCAGGTCGATTAGGTGATCGCAAGCCAAGTTGACGGCCCAGTATTTAAGCCCGGGCTTATCGAGTAACCCGGATACCGACGTAACACCGATAGCTTTCTTTTTCGGTTTACCATCCACCTCTGCCCAATAGGCGTGATGGTTATCACGCGTCAGCAACACTCTCCCTCCATAGAGCTTTACGATTTCCATACTAGGTAGCGGCCGGTTCGTCGGCCGAGTCAGAGGCGGAAGTGGTAGCCTCTAGTTCTGTTGGCTTCATGAGTCCTTGTAGCTCCGCTTTCTTCTCGAGTACGGAGATTGCTGATTTGGCCTGATCTTCCGTCAGATCTTCGATGCGGCGCTGGAATTGGCCCATTGACCATCCGTTTGCGTCCTCCCAGGTTGCCCCTGTCAGATCGATGAGTTCGGTGAGACGAGCCTTGGTCTCTGCGCTCATGGGAACGGGGCTATCACTTGCAACTGCGTCAATGACGTTTTGTTTCACTGGCTCCATGTCCTCAGCTTCTTCCTTGAAATACTGAACTCCCCCGAGAACTTCTGGACAGAAGAAGCGCACGGCGCGGGCAATAGCCTTCCAGCGCATCATGTCTTTTGGGTGGTTCTTCCAAGGCACCTTATTCAGAACTCCTGCGGCCTTGGCGTCCTCCATCGTGTACGTTTCGGTTTGCTCCTCGCCGTCTTTACTGATGATGGTTACCGTCGCAGATTTATCATTGACCTCCCCCCACTTCACCTTGTAGTCAGCGCGCTTGAGCTGTCGGATGACCGCATCGCCGTAAATCGTGAGACGACCGTTGACGATGTAATACGCATTTAGAGACTCCATCGGTTTCATGCCGGCTTCGTAGCCAGCCATGAGGACCATCGTGAGCTGAGAAGCGTTCGCGATCGTGCTTGGTAGCGCCTGACTCTTAATCAATCGTGCCGATACCTCCTCAATCTGTTGCCAAACAACCTGAGGTAAGAACTCGCCGCGCAGTGATAATTCGTGTGACATAGTGTTTAGGACCAATCAGCGCCGCAGTCATTGCAAGCGTTATTGAATGTTGATTTATGTGGGCAATCTTCTGAATCGGTGGTTTTCATTCCGAACATCTGCGCTGGCTCCAGCCCCGCCTTCCGTTGCCGATAGAAGTCTGAGCGGGCGCTCAACAAACTGAGAAAACCGGAGCGAAGCCCAAATCGTCTCGGGAAAATCTGCATGATTCGGGTATTCATACCTAGTTGCCGAAGCCGCTAAGAATGAGGCAGAACACGATCACAACGGCAGCGATGCCGACCTGGTGGCGTACCCAGAAGCCACGATGTTTTGAGTAGTCGGTAAATTTATTCATAAAAAAATTAGCGATTCGCTTGTTTAAGCGTCGCTAGTTCCTCATCAGTAAATTTAGGACCGATCATTTCTGGAATGATCTCGTCGAGTACCTCACCTGTGTCGACCCATGGAGTTACGGTTTTCATATAACCGGCGCAGACAGAAATCTGCGGGGCTAAGAGTTAGCAGGTTTTTAACCTGCCGCGCTTCTCCACCCATGCTTGTAGTCATGGAGAAGCCTGGCAAAACAAAAACCGCACACGATGGCATGTCGTGTGCGGTGGTTTTCTAGTTTTTATAAAGAAAATCACCAGTACCGAAGTACTGGTGATTTTGGCTCCGGGGGTGGGGCTCGAACCTACGGAGGTTAAAACCTGACCGGAACTTGACCACCAGCACATCGCACGACATGCTGGCTCAATTGTGAACGTTCTCTTGTTGGAACAAGGATACCACATTCCCTAACCATGGCAAGTCATGGGATGTGCATAACCTAACTATTCTTCCTCCTCCTCAGCTGTCGTAGCCTTTCTCTATCCGGGTGATTTATCTGAGCGATCCGGCCAGGGGTGAGCTTGAACATCTCAGCTAATTGCGCTTGTGTCTTGTGGTCGGAACCAGGTTTACTCATTTCCCGTATGAGCTTATTTCGAGCTAGGTTTTCTCTTCGTCCAGCCATACCTAGCTATTATACACAGGTCATTTCCTAATCGCAAGTGATTTCGCCTTAAAGTCTAACTTGCCGAACATCGAATGGCGACTGTGCTCCAACTGATTGAATTTCCAATCTACCCCCACATATCGCTGCGTAACCCGAATATCCTCGTGACCCAGGAGGTGCATGATCGTCTCGATACTGGCCCCATTAAACCGCCAATGCGTCGCCGCGGTGCGTCGAAGCGTGTGCGGGGTCACTCGTTTTAGACCAGCCAGCTTTGAGTACCGCCTAAAATATCTCCTGATGTCCTCGGGTACTGAACGAGTGCCTTCATACTCAGGATTGTGACTTACGAACAACGCCTCGCTCTTGTCTGTGCGTTGTCGAAGGTAGCACTTCGCCCAACTCATCGACCAGGCGGTAAAAAAGACTCGTCTCTGTTTGTTGCCCTTGCCTGTCACAACAACGTCAGGCTCTCCCAGATCAACGAATTGTCTGTCGAGTGATACCGTTTCGCTTATGCGAGTCCCCGCGTCGAGGGTGATCGCAACGAAGGCCTTAAAGCGTAGGCCGCAGATAGTATCAATTTTGATGACAGCCAAAAATCTCTTTAGCTCGTCGATGGTCAGGTAATCGATTTGCTTCTTTTCCCGGGCCGGGACCTGGATGTCTTTTGGTTCGATGGTGTTCAACCCTCGTTCAAACCGGCAATATCTGAAAAAACTGCGGAGTACACACAAATATGTTTGTATATAGCTGGAGGTCAAACCCCGTTTCAGCATGTTCGTCCGCAGGTGCTTGATCTCATCAACCGTGATCGCTTCAAGGCGTCTATCAGCCCAATATACACGCATTATTTTCAAAACTTTTTTGTATGTAGCCAGAGTTTGCAAGCTAACCGGCTTAGCTTTTTCGTACCTCGCCCAATATAAAAACTCGTCAGTAATTTTATCAGCGGGGGTACCGAATAACATAAATGACGACGGATGCATCCCTTGCCGTCAAGCTAGGAAGACATCGCGTCGCCAACCATAATATATGCCTAAACAAAAATCAGGTGCGAATAGATGTCCCCATGTTGACGGCAACCGAGCGAACGGGAGCGTCCCAAGCCTTGCAGCACGGAACTCACAGGGGTAATAAAAGAAGTCGGGAAAGAACAAGGGGATACCTTGTACGAGGGCCGAGCTTATGTCAAGACGCGATTTCATATTTTCTTTATCTGGCTGCGGGGGATAGACCTCTTGCCAAGATTTTCTATTTAGGGAAATTGGTAGATCGAGCTCTCTTTTAAATTACTTAGCTCACGCACCCACAAAGTATGACAGGAACTATCAAGCGGAAGGCAGAGAAAGGGTTTGGTTTTATTCGTCCGGATGAAGGTACGAAAGATATCTTCTTCCACATGACAGGCCTCGACGGCATCCATTTTGATGACCTGAATGAGGGCAATCGCGTGGAGTTCGAGGTTGAGGATTCTGAAAAGGGTCCCCGTGCTATCGGCATCGTCTTCGCCTAAAAGCTTATGCCAAACGTCGCCCCACGCCTCGGAATCATTCAAATGAAGACGAATGCAAAGGGGCAACCGTATTTTGCAGGGCATATCCTGTTTGGCGGTACGAAGTTTCACATCCGTGTATTACCAGAGAAGAAAGGCCACGGCGTCTGGATCTACAATGATAGCGGCCACGCTATGATTACTCTGGAACGCTAAATTCAAAAAAGACCCCGCCCTAACCGGTGGGGTGTTTTTTTGTCGTATACTCTTGTAGATTGACTAAATACAGGAACTCTGCTATATTGCGACGTTTTATGGAAACTTCTCACTCTCAAAAGTTGTGGGCGCTCACCCAACAAATGGCCGCGATTACCCTCTTGGAAACTTTTGTGGTGATTGCTGCTATCTATACAGCCATCTCGTTAGACGCAGGCCGTATGGCACCAGAACAGAACATTGTGTTTTGGTTGATTGCTATATTAGTGGCGCTAGCGATCGGTCTAAATATTTGGGGTATTGTCACTATTGTTAGGTACGCGATTGCGAGCAAGATGAGTACGGAATTCGCTATCGGCTTGGTCAGTCTTTTTGTGTTCATGCAGTGGCCCATCGGAACTTCTGCCAATCTCGCCTACATGACATTTAAATCGTGGAAGGCAAACGAAAGGAAGTAAATTTATATGGATGACAAAACAACAGAACTCTATCAGTCTCTTGTCTCAAGAAAAGAAACGCTAGTCGATAGGCTCGTATTTGCTCTGGCCGTCCTCTTAGTTTCTGGCCTCTTTTTATCGATACCAATTATGAAGTGGGTTAATGGAGATCTGGAAACCGTAGAGATGCCAATGGTGGTGATTTTTTGCGCCATGGCACTCATCGCAAGTTTCAGTCCGTTATTACCAAAATATAAAGGGCTGACACTTTTTCAAGGACTGTTTATACCTCTCGGTTTTATAGGGTTTTTGTACACACTCTTCATGTCGGTCTTTCTCCTTTTCGTTTCGTAGAGAGAAGGGATAGAAAAGAAATAAAAGGCACCCGCCACAATAGGCGGGTGCCTTTTAATCCACGAGGTTATTTTTTAACCAGTCAAAGAGCAACGGCACGAAGGGTACGCCAGAAACAGTTGAAACACTTTTGCCAGCACGCAACCAACCTCTAATGCGCGTGTTTTCTTGCTTGCCAGTAATGCCGGATTTTATCCCAGAGAATAAATCTTCAGTCGTCGCGATGACTGGACTATCTACGAGTTGACCGTCATATCCCTTCACCATACCAGCAACAAGTGGACCGAACCAAGGAATGACGCTGACGGCACTCACCGCGGTCATAGCTGTAACACTGGGCAGCTTCTCGCGATCCTCTTTCTTGCGTAACAAATCGCGTAGGGCATCACGCACAACTTGTTCCAGCATCTTCGAGAGGAAGATTATTGATAGTGCGTAGGTTGCACGCAGCTTTGCTGAGTAGTCCCCCTTGATCAGGCCCGTTTTCATTATGTCATGAGTCACAAACCCCCACTCGTTAAGCGCAAATGACATGAACATAGTCCACATTTTTACACCCTCCCCCTTTGAGAAGACGAGAGGTTTATCGGCGACCTGCGATGACGAGGCTATAAGGTCTGTTACAAGGTCCGATTCGCTTCTTGCCTCCGCGTCCGACATACCACGCGAACGTAGCACACGGTAAATCGCCTGGTTTGAGGCCGCTGCGGTTCGCATGTCCATGGCCTTCATGGCTGAAAGTGAGAACTTAATGACTGCATTTCTGGCCTGGATCAGTTTATTGTCACGGGCATCAATGCCCATTTTATCTGACAGCTCGCGAACCGTGGCATCGCCACCTTTGCGAAGGGTGAGCGCCGGCGATTGATCTGTCACATCTTGGTGATGCGACGAGAAAGGAAGGAACGTTTTCGCGATTTCCTGCATCAACACTCCTGCGGTTTTGATACCGTATCGCATCGACATCATGCTGTGAGCATGGAATAGCGTGAAGGGTTGCAGGAAGACCGTTGACGCTCGACCTCCGAGAATGGCAGCAGTCACGTTAAAGCGTAATCCACGAATCGCCGGATCAATAAACCGGACTTTTAATGCGTTGGCCGAAACGCCATTTCTCGCGACTGCGTCCATGTACTCGCTCCAGTAGTAACCATTATGTTCGCCGGCAGCTTCTTTATACTCCTTGCTTTTCACCAGCGCCGCCACATCCATCATCGCTGGTTCGACGTAAATGTAGTTTGATTGACTCTCAATTGCTTGGAGCATGATGTTGATGAAGTCTGTCCGCAGCTCACGCCTAACGTCCGGTAATCGTTCCTTAACCGAACCCGGCTCAACCGAACGCTTCATCATGCGTTCGTCTAGAACAAAGTCCTCCGCACTAGTTGGGTTGGCTCCCTCGTAGCGGAAAGGAATATAGTTCTGCTCGACGCGCACGAACTGCTTATTGTGTTTCTCCTCATATGTGGCTGCGAAGTCATCTGTTTGCTTTGCGAGTGTCGCACGGGCCAGGTCGAGAACCTTGCGCTCTTGCTCTGTCAGGTCACGCAGCTCGATGCCGTGTTTTGCGAGAGTTACCTCAACAGACGGGCCGTTGCCCTGCTCGAGCGCCGAGTGCAAGTAAATCATTCGCTGCTGCTCCTCACTCAGTGTTTCGATGCCGATAGCCCGAATACCCTCAAGGAACTCCAAGGCGATATCGCTAGAGACAATCTCTGCCTGCTGGCTACCACTGCGAATACGCTTATACAAAGCAACGTTTGCTCCAGCATATGACTTGTCTCCATCCATAGCGTCGAAGACACGAGCGGGAGAATTGGTTTGATCAAAGGCCGCAAGAAGCGCCTCGTATGGCTTTTTTCCGGGCCCCTCAGCGGCGTCGCGATTGACAGTACCGGCGATCAACTCATTTACGCTCTTCTCCCATTCCCTTTCGTCGTACACGTTTTTGAGGTCTTGTTTAAGACGGCCGAGGCGCGCCAATTCAGCTACGGTTGTATTCACGTCCTCAATCTCACGAGTGGTCATTTCAGCGAGCGGTTTACGACCGAGGCGCTTAAGCTTTGTGAGCAAGTCTTTTGGTACGAAAGTACCGGGGTTCTGTTCGATCCATGCGGCGGTGGCATTAAGACGGCGAAGCGTGTTCTCTGTCGGCTTTTTGGCGTCGAATGATGATAGAATTTCACCGATTCGTAGCTGGTAGTCCAAGGCAATATTCGGGTAACCCTTTCGGAATTTGGTAACAATGTCACCAAACTCATCAACCGCCTCACGCTTCTTAGCCTTTTCTTCAATGCGATCGATCTGATCCATGATTTTGAACGCAGTCTTGAGGTCTTTGACCTTTGCTATAGCACGAGTGAACCGGCCCCGCTGCTGTGGAGGAAGTGTTTCGGCTAGGTAGTCGGTCAACACATTGGCGGCCTCCATTCGGTCAGTTTCTGATTGACGCCATTTGGTCATCAACTCACCCTTCATAAAGGCACGACCTTGCTTGTAACCGCTCCTCGATCCGGTGGACATATCCTTCATACGCCTCTGGAGTAGCTTCATCTCATCAACCGTTACTGTCGACGTAGGCCGGTTATTGATTGCCTTAATAACCGTTTTAACCCGGTTCGTTTTCCTAATTGATACGTCCCGGACCAACTTCTCTGCCAGACGTTTGGCTTCGGCACGCTTCTCTATGGCGGTCATTTTTTGTAGCTTCTCAACGAGCTCCTCTTCAATAGCAAGCCGGCTTTGAAACTCCGTCAATAGCTCTTCCCCGGACATTTCGGTCGTGGTCTCAGACGCGAATAACGCAGCCGAAACATCTGCCGCCGATTCAAACCGCCAATTCGGGGTAGTGCCAAGAGTACGCCTACCGACCAATCGCTCGGCTACTGCGCTAGGCTCCAAGTGATTCTCATTAAGCCACCTGTGACGTTTCGATAGCTTTTTGAAACGACCATAACTAGCCTCCATTTCTGGATCGGGGAATACCAAATCTTCTTCGAGCATTCGTGCTGCCTGTTCTTTCTCGATCTGCTCATTGGCCTCGAGCTCTTGGGTCTTCTCCAGGGCAAGATTACGTCGATAATCAAGATCAGCCGCTAGCCCCGCCGGCATCTGTCCAGGCTCAGCTATGCCACCAAGCTCTTTTTCAATCTCAAAGGCAGCCAGTGATTGTGCCGCGGCGAGCTTGGCATCAGGCGAAGGCTCCAAGCCAGCGTCAACGCGAGCCTGATAATCAGCGTTCGGCTCCTCCTCCGCTCTCTGGTAAGCGATAACTGGGCCGCGATCCTCCTGTGTTAGGGCTGTTTCAACCCAGGTAACGCCATAACCATCTGTCATCAATCGAGCATTACCTCGACGTGATTTCAGAATATATGGGACAACGTCGCGCTCATAGTAACGGTAAATGGGATTGTCTTTGTCTACTTTGCCGGAGATATCGAAGGTCTCTTTAGAACTCCAAAAGTTTTTAGTCGCATGTTGCTCCGCGTACGAAACCAAATCCTGACCAGATATAGTTAGCCCTTTCGATTCTACAAAAGAATCAAAGTGTTCTTTCGGCATTGCCGCAAACTTCCCGTCTTCGAGAACGTCAGTGATGATCCACACCTCGGATTCGTTGCCATTTTGGTATACATCCTGTCCTACGAAAAGGTTGTCTGGCCTAAGTTTTCTCTCGTCAATCTGTTGTTGAGTATTGTTGTGCGGCCGCGAAAACCAATTGTGCCTATCCCCCAACCCTTCAATCTTCATTGCCGTTTCACCGACAGGGAACAGAATGCGCTTCTTCCCGGCCATCGCGGCATCGCGGATCTCTTCCCGGATAATTCGCTGCCACCATGCTTGAGAGTATGACTCGAGCTTTGTAACCTCTGCTAGCCGCTCTTGGGCCTGATCAACAATCGCCTGACGTGCCTCGGGGTTCTTAAAGTTTGGCTGGTTCTCTGGTTTATATGTAGGGTTATCGAGGATTTCTCGCGCCTGTCTAGCTTCGCCCTCCAATCGTCCCTTCTGGAATAAATCGGATTGCACCTCGATAACACGGCGGGTTGTACCGTCGCTCATGTCCTCAGTGCGGGTGTGAGCGAAGTAACCTCCAAGATCAGCTTCAGAATTACTAAAGTGCGTTGCCCCAGCAGATGTCTTAATTGGAGAGTTATATATGTTCTCTGAATAATCTTCTACAATACCCCGCAATTGATCTGGTAATGCTATGCCTTCATACTTTGGAAGGTTGTGGACTTGAAACGGATTATCATAGTCTATATCCGGATTGGTCCCACCCATTCTGTTCGTGGAAACTCTGTCCAACGGTAACAGCTCCACCTCGACCGCCTTTTTGAACGCTTGGACGTCGATCTTATCCCCGTCCTTGAACTGCGTGTTAAGAACATCCTCAAGTAATAGGCGTTCTGCCTGTTTGAGGTTCGCCTTACCAGACTTCATGAAGTCGGACAGGTACGTACGGCCCACAGTCACTCGGTCTGACAATTCCGGGAACGTGAAAATCTTTGCCGTGAGTTTCTCCGGCTCCTGATAAAACTCAGTGCGGATGTTTCGTAACAGCCTTGGAGTTGAAGGCCGCACTCCACTCCGAATATTTTGAAACAATTCCGTAACTTTGTCTGGATTTGTTCTCTTAAATGATCGTCGCAGGAACGAAACAACGCGCTCGAAGAAATCGAGTAGCTTACCAGAAACTCCTGAACGACTCTTCACGAAACGCGCAAAACGATCAGCTACCCACTCTTCTGTCTCGAGATCGCTTTTACCGCTGTCGCCCATCTGAGTCCGAGCGGCTTCGTATACTGCCGCCTTCTCTCCCTCCTTGTAAAACAAATCAAGGTAGGCGTGGACCGCTTCGTGATCAGCAGTCGTTTGGTGTGGGTTATTTACGAGCTCGATCATGGCTGGAGTGTAGCGACCAAAAGCGGCTGCTCCATCCGGCGTGTTGATCTTCTCCACGAATTCAACCGTGAGTTCTTCGGCAGTAAAGTATTTTTGGAGTGTTATCTTGGCTTCCTCATTAGTGACAAATTGCTCGCTCCGGCGAATGCCAGTCGGTACCTTGGACGAGTGAATGGCACTCTTGATTGTTGCGATATCGACCTGAATGGGTTGGACTTTGTTCGGCGATACAACCTCGAGTGAGACAGTCGGTGTCCCATCAAGTGGTACAACATAGCCAACAAGTTTTCCGTCAGTATCAATATCGCGCACGATAAACAAACGCCCATCTAGATCGAAAGCTGATCCGATTTTTGGATCCGCAGGATTGCCGATATTCAATTGCTTAGCCGTGGCAGTGTCTATACCTAGTTGGTACTTAGGTGTAGAGACTGCGTCAGGGGTCGCTCCAGGCGCTATGCCACGCATTTGGTCCATTAAGCTTCCACTAGCCTTGGACGGGTCCGTCGCGAATATACGAGAAGGTAAAGACGCTTGGGGTTGGGTTGTGGCTGAGTCAGCTGTTGCCGGCTTCGAGATTACGGGTTCAGAAATAACGGTCCCGTCAGGGGCTGTCTTCGGGGGAGCCGGCCGGTCTGCGATGTTACTCAGGCTAGATCGTACGCCGTTAAACGCGTCCGCGATTGTTTTGGCGCCCGCGCCACCCATAAAACCACCGAGAGCAGATAATATGTTGCGCTCAATGGCCTCTGAAAGACTCAAATCCTCTCGCACCACCGCCTCCGCAGCTAACTGGATATTTTCCTGCGCGACTTCGGTTCCGGCCTCTTTTAGTGCAGTTTCACCTACGCCGGCAAGACGACCGAACAGACCTTTGACGAAGGTGGTCTTAACAGCCGAACTACTAAATATTTCGTCCGGAACAATCTTATCAAGAAGACCAATGAGAACGCCTGTGCCTAGGGCCAGGGCATCCGATTGATCCTCTGGCATTCCTGATTCACGGGCATAGCCCTTTACGTCATTTGCAGTGGAGAGTGCCATCACACCGGCTCCCGTTCCAGCTCCAGCTAGATATGGTAGCCAAGAGCCGGCCACATTTGCGCCGAGGTGGAACAAAGTTTCTGGAAGATGCTTTGTGAGTTTGCCCTCCAAATCTGAGGCTGCGTATTCCTCTGTTGGTCGCAGGATCGGAGCCGACCGCAGCTTGTCGACCTCGGCTCTGGCGACGTCGGTCAGTCGCCCCGAGGTGGCATCAATTGCCTTCTCCCAGGAATCGTCCAACGTTTTCTCAAAAGCTGACGGCGAGGTACTACCGCCGAGAAGCTGAGTAGTTTTGTCCTTCGCGGCGTCCAGCAGGAGAGAAGACGGATTCGTAAACTTCATGATGATATCCGGATTTCGTGCAACAAAATCGGAAAGGAAAGACAACGCCTTGGTGGTGCTGTCCAAAAAAGCAAACTCAGTCTCCGCAAGAAACTTGGTTACGCTTAAACCACCCTCAGGAGACCGGTAGGGTGTGGCCGGCGCGGCCTTGTTCTCGGCTAAGCTTTTCCACCACTCATCGCCTGCAGCTTTTTCCGGTTCTTGTACTCCAGTCTTTAGTGGATCCCACCAAGCAGTTGTCGTCATAGGGCGTAGTAATTAGGCGTAGGTTGGCCGGGCGAAACCACTGATTTGCTTACTGTTCATTATGTGTTTCTGTACTCTCTCATCTAGACTCCAGTTCGAATCGTAGGCGTAGAAGTTAAACGAACCATCAGATAAATATTCGGTAACATCTCCGACTAATCCGGTGTGTCCGGTCCAGTCATACTCCATCACGAAGACATCACCAGATCTCGGAACTGTAATGCTTTCGTCGACGTAAGCCATCTTGCTCTCGTAGCTGTCACCCATCTTGAAGCCAGTATTTTGGTTAACAAAGCGTCCGCATTGCCCGCCGTCTGACCCCACGGGATAGGAAGTCGAAATTTCCGTCATGGCCGTGCGTGCGCCTGAATATGTGTCGGCGCCAACCTCGTTAAAATTTGGTTTGTATTTATCCTCGAAGAATCGAATTATCTCCGCGTCGCTGTCACCCTGTTTCTTCCAGTAGTCGGCTTCTCTCTGTAGCGTCGGGTAGTCTGTTAGAAACTCTTTAAGATTCCCCCAGTCTTTTGATTGACCAATCGTCACGCCACCCGCAAGCTGGCTGTCGATAATATCCATCGGCACATCGGGATACTTCGCATGCAGGGAATCCCGTGCGCTCTGCCACGTCACTTCTGACTCGGGATCAGCCATCTCGGAGATCGCATCCGCGACACCGGTGTTGAATTCTTGCAGGGTCTTCGACTGGTCGGCCGTCATGATTGTCACCTCTTCGCCGGTGGGCCGACCCGTGTCATCTAAAAAGACGCGAATGAGCGAACCATCGTCGCGCGTTATGTCCTTGTAGGTCCCCTCAGAACCAGGGGTAAGTACCTCGTTGTAGGCGCGGATTGGTTGCCCTGTCGCCTTGTCGATCAACAACTTCTGGCCGCCAAGGTCGATAACCTGAGTGTTGTTGGCCGCCTTATCTGCCTCGTTTTGAATCGCCATGTAAGGCGCCATCTTCGAGAGAGCCAATGCCGGTGAATCTGTAAGCGATACTCTACCGAATACGGCTGCCTCGGGGTTTTCTTTGATCAGGTCGAACACCATCTTCGAATTCTCCTGTGAGTCTTCCATCGCCTGAGTGATGATATCGGTACGCGCGGCGAGCACTGCGCGCTCGTCTGCGTTAAGTTCAACAATGTCGTCCTTAGCCAGACCCACCAAGAAGCTCAAAGTATTGAGCTGTTCGGTTCTGTCTGCATTGATAGCGTTCATGGTCGCGTCGACGATGCTTTCAGCAAAATCAAGATCCCCTTGGTAAATCTGGGCAACGGACGAAAGCACACCGATAGTGGCCATCGCTTGCTCCCTGAGTGCGTTCTGGCGCGTTCCAATGATAGAAAGAGGAGCCAGTTTATTTTCTTCCTGGATCAGACCAAGATTGAGTTTAGCCTTTTCGTTTTCGATTTGCGATAACACCTCACTCAACTTGTCGCGCTTTTCTTGGATACCTTGTTCCTCCATGACTCGCTCCAATTCTTGCTCGCGAGTGTTATTAAAACTCATGTCGGTGATACGGCCGACCAGGGTATTCAAATTGGTTTGAGCTGCCGCTTGAGCGCCTCCGATAGCGTCGAGCTGAACGTCGAGACTCGCAATGGCCTTCGTGATATAGCTCGTCGTCGAATTGGCGATAGTATCCATGACCTGCGTGGTGCTGCCACCCTCACCAAAAAAGTCGCTGAGGAGTTCCCCCGCAGACGGTGAAGATGCGCCACGCTCAACAAGTGCTGCATCGGCATCAGCAGTTGGGGAGCTTGGACGACCGATAAGATCTGTGCCTGACTTCCCCGCAGCCACACCTGCGAGCTGCTCCTGGGTTACGGCGCCGTCTTTGAGGTAGATACCCCCAAGGTTATCTCGAACGACCTGGTCTTCAGTGAAGGCCGAGAGTTGATCAGGACGCAATACTTTCTGTAGTCCCTGGGCCTCGGCTTCTTGCGGAGTCAGGACGCCTGTCTGCAAGGCGATTGTGCCAGGAGCAACGGTTGGTAAACCGGCTGCCTGGGCACCTCCGATAATTTCTGTACGCACGTCACTTACAGTCTTGCCCGAATAGGCGGCAAGTTCGGCGGCCGTTGCATCTCGGTTGTGAAATGCTGAAAAAACTCCGTTGATGAAGTCATCGTTGGCTTTGAGGCTCCCGTCCGTTCCCATGACGGTCTTCTGAAGCTCGGACAGGTCATTGCTCGTCGAATATTCCGTCGGCTGGAAGGCTTGCGAAGTCGCGGAGGGGGTCGGCGCAGGCGTAGCTGTCGGGGCCGCCACTGGTGCAGGAGCGGAGTTTTGAGCGTTGAGTTTTTCAACAACTCCAGGTAAGGCCGCCGAGACAACCTTGCCCGACTCATCTACCTGCTCAATATAGCCATTTGCATTCTTCTGCAGATTCGCACCACCATAAGCCTCAAAACCGAAGGCTGAATATTTCTTATTAAAATCATCAAGCGCATTCTGATAGGCGGTTTGTTGCGTGGCAACTTCACCGTGACTAAGTACCTTCTGAGCTTCTTCGGGAGAGAGACCGCTCACATCAGTTATGTTCCCAAGATTGGCCGCCATGGCTCCTAGGTTGCTCTTTTCAGCCTCGTAACCTTGATTCCATTGAGTTGCTATGTCATTAGCGAATCGAATGGCATTTGACTGAAAACGCGAAACATCATCGGCGCTTGTCGTCGGATCAGTAGCAAACCTTAATTCTGAACGCAGACGGTCAACGGTTCTCGTTGAGGCATTGCCAGATGCTTCGTAGTCGGTAAGGAGCTTTTGAGCGTCCTCAATGTTGTTAATTTGAATTGCCATATTTTATTGAGGTTTGTAGAAACTCTGGATAAGGCTCAAGACCGCGGCGAATCGCTCATCTGTTGTGGCCCCCACATTCGCTACAGTGGCCCCCAGGGCTGCTCTATTAACGATCAGCTCATTATCGTAGTCAGTTAGGCCCTGGGCGAGAATCAGCACATCGTTGACGTACTTCGCTGGCCAGTTGCGCTCAAGGCGGGCTAACTCGAGTGCCGTTGGTGAATAGTCCACTTCGTCAAAGATGCTCGTATCAACACTGAGTGAAGTTAGGGAGCGCATCGCCACTTCACGGGTAGTTTTTCTTACGTAGAGTTTCATAGGCTAGACGACAAGCTCGTAAGTCTTTCCTGTGAGCCCGGCTGTACCTACGCCACCGTCAAAGGATGGTTCGAGCGCTCCGTTGTTGCTACCTAGTCCCCCGCTGCCTGCCGTGCCGCCAGTCACCGAGAGCGTTCCGGCCGCAGGTTTTGTGGAGTAGACGAGCAGAACCACACCACCCGAGCCACCAGCGCCTCCACCACCGCCTCCACCATTGTTGCCAGCCGTCGAACTCCCGTTACCTCCGTTTGCGCCGTTACCTCCGTTTGAAGAAATTGTGCCGTTGTTGGTAATAACCTTTGCGTAAATCGCCACGATGCCTCCTGCCGAACCGGCTCCACCACCACCACCGAAGTTGCCCGCACCGGTATAGTCACCGGCCGCACCTCCCGAGGACCCAGCAGAGGACCTGAGATTGTCCGGTGTCGGCAGTGAATCGTAGAGCAAGTAAGCGGACATGACGTTGCGCGGTACGTTGAAAACAGTACCGGTCAAAGTTCCCGCACTACCGGCTGAAGGATCGGCACCGGTCGTGTTATTTCCCGTACCACCCTGGGAACCTGCGACGCCCAATGACTTGGCGGCCGACGTACCGCCAGAGCTTGAACCGTTACGTGTACCTGCGCCGTCCGTACCGGCTGCTGAACCTTTTACAGAACCGTCAGCAAGAGCCGCGCCGCCAGCTCCACCCGTACCAGTGCCACCGGCCACACCGTTGTTACCGTTACGTGAAATCGTGCCATTGTTGGTGAGGGAAACAGAGCAGAAAATGCGGAAGCCGCCAGTGTTTAGGGTGAACCCGTTATCAACGACAAGTGTCGTGTAGAACATGTCTCTGGTAAGCGTCGTGTTCCCAGAAATGGTAACCGCGCCATCTGAGCCATCACCAAAAATATCTTGTCGAGCCAGGCGTGTACCGTTGACGGAAAATGTGCCAGCAGAATTGTCCCACTGGGCATATTCGCCGGTTGCATCGTCACCCATGATGACGTCTCCCGCGTTACCACCAGAAAGAATGACCTCGAAAATAACATCTCCGGTAGATTCAATGCCTTGAAAGCTGGTAGAGGTCATGACGAAACGGGTACCGGAACTCGCAGTTTGGATCGTCGCACCGGTTACGGTACCGGCCGTGATCGTTCCCAAATCTGCAGCAATAGCAGAGAGTTGAGAAACTGAGATTTTGCCGGCAGTAATTGTGTTGGCGGCGATCTCGTCACCCGTGATCGTGCCAGCCGCGATATTGTCCGCAGTGATTAGCGTGTTTTGGCCAAAGCCTCCGAAAACCTGGAATTCAGCGTCTTTGGTGGTATCGGCGTTTGGCTTCGCCACCGCAACGAGGATTTTGTTAGCTCCTACTGCGGTCGCAGCGGTCGTTGTTGTCTGAAATAGGGTTGTTGAAATCGCGGTATCGAGATAGATATACGTGATCGCGGCCATGTCGCCAGTGTTTCCATTGCCGATCGAGTAAGCGGTCCCGTCCGGAAGAGTGATCGTGCCCGTAACCCAGTTGATCGTGTTGTAGTCGGTCACCGCAAAAACAAGGTTGTGTGACCACTTGCCTGTTCCCGGCGTGTCGGCACCAGCACCAGCGTCGCGTACTGACGTCCAAACGTTATCTACTAGTTGTTTCGGATGATTGTCGTCGGCAGTATCGAACCAGACGTCACCCTCCTCGGCTCCCTGTTCGGTCGTTGGCTGCGTTGTTTGTCTAAAAATGTGATCACCGGTTACGTTTGCATCGTCTTCAGGAGTACCGACCCCAGCCACCGTGCCCCACTCAGTCTCGGGAACCACAAGATCCCCGTAGTACATGGGCACTAGCGGGTCTTCAAACGTCTCTTTTTGAGACGAAACGATTGGCATACCTAGCCCTTACTGAGGGTGTGACCCCACATTTCTATACGCCGGATAAGCAAAGGGTTTGCTGCGCTGCCGTTCGCAAAGTCGAATTCTGCCGAAACCTCATCTTTGATTTCCCAACCAGGCGAGAAGTCCTTGAAACAAGTGTTTGGGTCATTTGTGTTCGAGATTGATCCAGTCTGCCCTTCATGAGCCAAGGCCTTTGAATCAAGACCTTGATCGGATCTTAGAGTGACGTCTACGCGGGCGCCTGTCCCAGGTGGCGCGTAGTGGACGCGCACCTTATCGACCATCGATGGCCCTACTTGAAACATGAGTGACTTCCATGAACTCACGACGTCGTAACCTGAAAATTTGGCAATCTTGTAACTAGAGGATTCGTTGCTAGCGGCCATGACCGTACCGAAAGGCGAAGCCACACCTCCAATCGTCGAATAGCCCAGATCCGCATACTGGGAATGAACAACCGGAATGCTGCGGCTTGAGGCCCCCCAAAGGTGAAGAAGCCCGTCAGACTGCCAGGCGATATGACCTTTATGTACAAAAACCTGAGCATAATTTGGGAGTGTCCCTGAATAGGACTCGAGCTCTGTGATCTCATTGCCTCGGATGTAGCCAAGCTTATAACCACCTGTAAAACCAACCTCCTGGTACCAAACAAACATCGTAGCTCCGACGTTCAACATTGCACCGAGCTTTCCGTCAATCCGTGGATTTGGGTAGTCATCCCATGAAGGCACGCCTACACCAGCCCAAAGATAGATGATGCCGTAACTGTTATTTGATCCCGTTGTATTCGGGAAGTTAACCGCCACCCACACGCGACTGTCCTTATAGCGAACGTCAACAACCTGGGAGCCTACAGGCAGATCCAGGTCAAGGGTCGAAATGGTATTGGTATCAATGTCGAGATAGCCCACGCCGGCACCGTTGCCGAAGTAGCCAACATTATCGTTTCCAACTACGGAAGGATGTGGCGCATTGACGAGTGCTCCCGCGCCGGTTGGTACCGTCGAACCGAAGTCGTCGTCGAAGGTGGATGCAAGATCGTACTTACCAATATCTCCCCCACTGCCAGAGTGATTGTAAGCGTAATACAGGGCGCCGTTTAAGAGGAATGTGCTCTCTCCGTCCTCGCCAGTTACAGCGGCCTTGTCGATTGTATGCGGCCACGTCCCGTCACTGGTTACTGTCGTTGGGGTAAGTTTGTATAGCTTCGCTCCGCCGATACCAAACGTAATGTCCGCAGAGGTAGGTACTGGAAGAATGTGCTTGATCAGGGTCGTGACGGCGGCGGCTTGGGTGCCGTTTGTCAGGCTGGAAAGACCGGGACCCTGTTTAAAACCCGTTGGGTCGGTCATGTCGATATTCGACATTGCCCGCGCCTGATTCTTATTTCCAAAAGACGGGTAGGTGTTCTCCCAGTAGGCGGGCGCGAATCCACCAAACGGCGCGTCGATTGAGATATACCATCCTTTGGGTTCCATATCATTTCATTGAGCGATGGCGTGGAATAAGGCGCGGCTGTTCCGTAGCGACCCGCATGGAGTAGAACTCAGTCATGTTTTGGAGCTTTATGGCCCTCTCTGTAAGCAGACGGTCGGCTTTACCGCCCATGTCTTTAGCCGCACACCAACGGTTCGAGGCTCCGTAGGCAATAATCTCGTGGAAGGCATCCTCCCAAACCGGTTCGTGCCCCGCGTCTGAAAGGTCGGTGATAAGCGTTTGGCCCCAAACTCGTAGACCACCAGACACATCCTGGTAAGGAATTGGGTCGAGATTAAAGACCTTGTTTCGGATATGGATGATCGGCTTGTCGTGACTGCCTTGGATCGCCGCACCCTCAGAATTATTCAGCACGCCTTTGCTATAAGCTTGCAAGGGTACGATTGTCGCCGGAACCCAGCTATTGGTTAGCCCCGTGTAGGAAACCTCAACACGATCAACCTGCAACATGTCCGTCGGGAACGTGATGGTGCTATCCCCATCGACAAGTGCAATCGAACCGGATCCAGAACCATCAACCGTGTTCTCTTTCCAGTCGAAATTGAGGGCCTGCAAAATCTCAGTTTGCAGCAAACGCTGCTCAAGATTCAGTAAGGCGTCGATGTTGGTATCCGAAAACGCCGAAACATTGTCGAGCGTATTCGTAAGAAACCGGCAGAGACCGCGAAGGGTTGCGGGCGTGATTGAACTTGCGGCGCCGAGAGTCATACTTATTTAAGTTCAGTTTGAGACTGCACTTTGTTGTTGAGGAACTTTGTGACTTCACCAATGGCGAGACCGAGGAAGATGACCATTTCTGGCGGCAGATTCCACATAGCCGACTGTTCGCCTACGGTGTCGAGAAAGCCCGAAGCCATCATGCCGGCAGCACGCCAGTAGAGGGACTTCATGCGGCTATGCGTGAAAATCGCGATCAAGCCCGCCCAAATACTTTCTGCCCACGACTTCAAGGCTTCGATGTTCATAGGGAATCTTTAGATTTCTCAAACTTATCGATTAAACCAGCGCGCAGCGCCTCGTACTCATCCTTGGTTAAGGCCTCATCTCCGAGGATTACCTTCTCATCGACAGGGCGAGCGAGGATCTCATCATTGAGTTTGTTGATCAGGTCTTCCCGTCCTCGGGCTCCCTCGATAACAATCCCGCCTTTCTGCTTGGCCTCGTAGTCGATCATTTTGACGTAGGCCTGCCACTCTTCTGGCGTCATTGGTGTACCGCCAAAAAAGTTGTCGAAGGTGAGAACCCCGCCGATTAACACTGCTGCACCCACACAAAGGGTGGCGATGTCCTGAACGATTTTATTCGCCATACGGCTTTGGGATTAAGGTGTAACTTTTGGGCGATCCGTCTTCTTGCGTGATCGTGAAGCTAACCTCTCCATTAGCATCAATGCTTTGAACGATCTGACCGATTACGTTGGCGGCCGTTTCCTCTGCGACACGTGTATCCCTTTCGGCAAGTGAGGATTTAGCGAACGAATAAATGTTGAGACCCAGGGAGGCCACGATAGCGATGACGACGAGGGCGATAACTGCTACTTTCGCAATGGTTTTCATACTGTGCGTGTGTGATTAAAAACGAAGTTGTAGGCATCCTCACTCACCTTGTTTCGCGAACGAGCGTAGAGATAATTGATGACGTCTGTGAAGGTCCAACCTCGGTACGTGACGGCCGGAACCAAGACCAACCACTGAGCGCCAGCGATTCCCCTCGCCTTGGCGTTGAGGATAGCCGCCTCCTTTTCAACATTTGCGGGGAACTTCACGTCGATCATGGCCTTTAACGCTTGAGCATTAGCCCTCTCTTGGTGCAGGTTTCTTGGAACCTCAATTGGAGTAGGCTGTGTGATTTCAAGCTCTTCTGTGGCGTCCGGGGGCAAATAAGCAATTGCTGAGGAGATTTTGGTAAATCCCTTAGGTAGCCAGACCCGGCCGCGATCTCCCCAGGTCTCACCAAATGAGTTGCGGAAGCCGAGGTATTCGTGGCCGTTTATACGCCTCCAGGCTACGGCAACCATGTCGTGACCTGCAGAACTACCGCTAGGCGCAGTAGCCGGCACTACGCCGCCTTTACGTGCGTTATTAAACGACTTGCGCCATTCAACTCCTACCTTCACCGGCTTTTGTTGTTCGTGGAGGTAGCGCACAATCTCGTCAAAGCGCGTTAGGTTGTCCTTAGCACCAGTAGTCACGTAAACGTAACTTCCTCCCTTATGGCGGCCCGCCGATATCTCCATGCCCTGCGTGATGTCCAGATCGGCATAATCTCGATCCGAGCCTGTCTCATCATTGGGCGCGAATTCAAGGGTACAAATACCCTCGTTTTTCATGAGCTTAAGCGAATCCACCATGTAGGCGCCCCAGCCCAGACGTGACGACGGATATTTGGGGTCTGACTTAATCATTCGCCAGGCGTAACGGGGGGAGAGCTCAGCTCCCATCATTTGGTTAATGGCACAGACTGTTGAATGGCAGGTACACGAAGAGGAGCGTCCTTGATTGAGTGTCCAGTCGCCCTTTTCGATGTCCCCCGCTGGTGGTACGTAACCGGCCCCCATTGGGGCGATGTCCTCATACCGAAGATTGCGCGGATCCTCATCTTGTTCTGGGTTAGGAATCATGCCCGTAGGCTGTTCCTCTACACGACTGAGCAACCAATCAAGGATTTTCATACGTGTTTCTTTTGGCATTTTTCAACTTCCGCACGTAACCAACTGATCTCACGGTCACTTTCTACCAAGCGCTTGGATAGGCGATCCACTTCCGCTCGAAGTGACTGGACCATCTCGAGCGTGGCTTTATCCATCGTGATCTCGATCTGGGCTCGAATATTGTCAGCCTCTGCTTTGGTCTTTGGTCTCGTGAACAAGAGTGTTAGCAGTGTTGCCCCAGTACCTCCTGCGAAGAATGTGCCGACGAGTGTGGCAATAATTCCTTCCTGGGTCATATGCCTAGTTCACTGAGCGCCCTACTTCGCGCCAAACCTGTCCACCGGCCGTGGTTGAAGAGAGGATCAGTGTGAGCGTGTCATCGGCGGTCATCGAGTAATCAACCGCGCCACTAAGCTTGATCTGAATATTTGTACCGCTCGTGGCAGTCCCGTGGTCAATGACCACGCTTTCATTGGCGATGAGCGTCACGGTGGAGCCTTCCGTCCAATTCACGTTAGAGATCAGGTCAACCTTTGTCGTACCAGTCAGCTCAAACGAATTTCCATCAGTTCCGAGAGTTAGGTTGGTGGCAGAAGCGACATCAGCTCCCTGAGCTCTAAGAACACGACCGTCGAAGCGAGCTGCTCCATCGTCGAGCCAGAGAGCATAAGTGTTAGTGAGGGTGGCATTCGTACCAGCTACAGGAGCGCCCTGGATGTAGACATTAGCTGCGTCAGTGATAGTCGAGGCCCCAACGAAACCATAGGTTGGTTGGCCAAAGAAGACTTCGCGCTGTGTTGTGATCGCTCCCGTGGCCCACTGACGGGTGTAGGCGGTGAGATTGAAGTTAATGATTTCAGTCGAGAGAGTTTGATTGGTGTGGTTAGCGTTCGTGATCGTGAACATTGCGATCGTGCCCGATGCGTTAGCAGCGGGAGTAGACGTTATTTGTCCTTGGAACCCAACTCCGAATTTGCCCGTGCTGCTGTTTTGGACGGCAAGTAATAAACCAGCCGTACGTGTCGCGGCGGTTCGAATATAAACGTCAGAACCACCAGCCGCCGCGGTTCGGTTGCCTGTTAGCAAAATGCCTGAATCAGCCGCGCTTGTAGAAATACCGGACAAACTTCCCGCAGAAGTTGTCATGATGATCTGTGAGGCGACGGAACTAGCGGTATAAAGAACGTTATTGACTATAACCTGACCATTGAAGCGAGCAGCGTACCTATTAGTGATGGTGACGTTCGTCCCCGCAACTGGAGCGTCTACGTCCAAGCCTATAGCCGTAGTGATGGTCGTGGCTCCAACAGCGGCGTAGGTTGGAGGGCCGATGTAGACAGCGCGTTGTAAGGAGATTCCACCAGTTTCAAACTGTACGGTCCGAGCGAGGTTGAAGTACACGTCTATCGCCTCGGTTGAAGCTGTAAGAGTTGTGTGAGCACCACCCGTCAACGTAAGTGCAGTTGGAGACCCTGTAGTTACGACGCCCTGGGTAATTGTTTGGTTTCCACTTGCGTCGATTGAAAAACGCGCAGTGCCCCCCGTTGTAAATGACAGGATATCCGTACCGCCGGAGTACATACCGGTATTGGTGTCGCCCGAGAACGAATAGGAAGGTGCAGAAGCCGTACCGTTTCCAAGAAGCATCGGACCAGTAGCTGCACCTCCGATCGTGATCGTCGTCGCGTCGAGGTCGGTAAACCAGCCTTTAGCTATACGTTGGCTCGATGAACCGAGCTCCCACGTGGTGTTGAACGGCAGGATCGCTACACCGGACCGCTTAAAGAAACCTGCGAATGATGATTGGGCCATCGCTTGCTGACCAACCAGAAGTGCAACCGAAATGGCCAGCGTTGCTATTAGCCCCTTACCAAATTTTCTAAACATACCTGGCCGATAAAGGTTAAGACGTGGTCACGTGCCGCCCCGGCCCTCCCACAAGGAGAGAGCCGGGGTACACATGCTGTCCAAAAAAGAACAGAGCTATGTCGACTTTAGGTGTTATCGAACAGTGTGCCGACAGCCACGACAGTACCGACTTCATCTGCACCAACGATGTAGTTCCGAGCTGCGTAGACTTTCGACGCAATCGGGATAGCAACGTTGGCAGCAGCGTCTGCTGTCTTCATGTCGTTGTCAGTGATACGTCCACTAGACGCAGTTGAGGTTGTGATTACCAACACACCAACAGAGCCGTCAGTTTGACCCGTTTGGACGAAGTTACGACGAACATCAATGCCCAAGAAGTCCGCTGCACCACCAGTCAAAAGACCAGCAGCAGCCGCAGCGTGGACTACATAGTTGTCGTAGAACTTCAGGTCTGCTTGTGATGCAGCGGTGATAACCAGCGCGAGCTGACCAGCATCCGCAGTACGCACATAGTTTCGCTCCCATCGGCAACCATCTGAGATGTTGGCTGCACCGAGGGTGTAACAGTTGATGAAGTTGAACGTTGAGGTCGCGTAGAACTCAATGTCGATGTACTGCGTATTTTGCGCCGCAGTAGCGTGCAAGAATGCAGTTACGACATCTCCAATACCAGCCGTCAATCGGAAATTCTGCATGAGGCAGTTTGCCACCGAGACGTTGATGCGGGAATCGGTTGCCGCAAAGGTGAGGGTGGGTTTTGCCGCACCGCTACCAAGACCGATGATATGTACCCCAGCTTTGTTAAGGTTGTGGGAGGCAACGGTTACACTTTCGGTATGACCTTCCGTGACGTAAATCACATCACCAACGTTTGCTACACAGGCAGCAAGAGCGTCTGTAATGGTGTTATAAACCGACTGCTTGCCATTCTCGTACTTCACGCCGTGTTCCTCCACGAATGAGGAGTAATCCGCGGCACTCGCTTTCTTAACCCAATAAACGTGACCACCATTATGAGCCCCAACTTTGAGCATTGCGGGGGCGTTTGGGGCGTTTAATACCTTTAACTTTGCAGACATAGTTCTCTATTTAGGGGAGAGAATTAGTAGCGCCCTCCTACCGCTTTCGCAGCCAACCTACACGTATGCCACAAACAGCATTCGTGGCCTCGTCGCGGATCAGGCGCAGATCCTTTGGTGAGCATTCGATAACCGCCTTCTCGCCAACCTGGATAAGCGTGCCATTGTCACCAGTCGGGGTCGTGCCGTCAGTCGTATAACGCACGGCGTAATCTTCCGGGTTGATCTCAACCGCGCTCAGATCAAAAGGAAAGCTGTGCGTCACGCTTCCGGCCGTGTCGATCAGGCTCAACACGCCAGTCGCCGTGGCAGTCACGGTGATTTTGTGCGAAGCCGCATTTTGGAGTTTAAATTCGAGCATAGGCCGTGAGGGGAGGAAGGGGGTTTAAGTCCCCTCCCTCATCCCTTCAAACGTTAGGAAGCAAGGAACTGATCAGCGCGAATCTTCACGTCGACCATGTTGCGAGCACCTTCTGCGAAGGTCTTTTTGCCGTATACATTCCAGGAGACAACGTCGTCGCCGATGTATCCGTCACGGCTCTTCGTCTTAATGTTTGGCTTGACCTGGATAACCACGTCGATACAGCCCTTTACACCGAACAGGTTGCGCTGGAGCTGCTTGGCAGGGGTCCAGGCGTCGGTGGCGTCAGTGAGAGTTTCACCGACTACGACGAAGCTCTTACCGGAAGCGGTAAGCGTCAGGGTGTCAGCGGTGTCATCGTTGGTGGCGGTGATGCCCTTCAACAAAGCGATGTTGGCGGCAGAGAGAGCGACCTGGCCGGCATCAGTTGTGGAAGGTGCGTTGATGAGCTCAGACAGGTTGGCGCGTGCGGCGTCAGCAGATCCACCAATCGCGACGTTACCGGCCGTAGAGCCAAGCGTGGTCTTGAAGGTGAAGGTGATGGTCGTGCGCGTACCCTCAGAGTTTGGCACGCTCAACGTGACGGTATCGCCGTCGCTTGGGGTGGTAGCCAAAGAAAGCACGTAGGTCGAGTAAACGCCGTTTGACTTGTAGATGGCGAAATTGTCGTACATGCCGATGTAACCGCGTTCACCTATCTTGTCACCCCAGGCAGACTCACGCTTTACGAGAGCTGACTTCAACACGCGACAGAACTGTGGGGAGAGGACAGCAAAACGTCCTTCCTCTGGTGCGTTGCGGCGGTCGAGCTTCTCACCGGCGATCAAGAACACGTCAAAGACGTTGCTCTCAGTCAGGTTGAAGCCGTTACCGGACGTACCACCGAAGTCGGCGTCATCAACAACGCTAAGTGCGTTAGCAACCTCTGAGAGAACATCGCCATCGATGCCGTTCGACAAGGCGCTAGCCGAATCGTCAGCATATTTGTTGATGGTCGGATAGTCGCTCTGGATAGCGTCGAGATCCTTAACGTAGAAGGACACCTCTTTTTCCTTGTTGATGGTCAAGGATTCATCGGTATCAGTTACGTCCTGACGTGAGTAGCTACCCTCAGAACCCATGTCATTAACGACAAGGTTTGAGCGGTATGGGCGGTGAACGATGTCGCCCGTTTTCAGGGTGACCTCTTCCTCAAACGAGGCAATCTCACGGAAGACATCCTCCCGGTAGTGCTTCATTTGCATGCGCTTTGACCAATATTCTGCAAAAGACGCGCTTAGGCTATTAGCCATATGTCCCTAGATAATTCTTAGGATGCTGCTTCGACTTTGCCGCCTACCTTTCCCGCGAATTGGTTTGCGAGGGCCTCGGCACGCTCGCCGTGTACCTCGATCGAATAGGTGCGGATGTACTTTCCGCCGCGGCCCATAACGGCCCAGGCGCTGACGGTAGCCTTCTCGCTACCCTCACCCTCGCTTGAAGCTGCAGACTCGGTTGCTTCCGACTCAACAGGCTTCTCTTCTTCAATTACTTTCTTCTTACCCATAGGAAAAAATATGATTATCGACGCTTCTTACCAGCCTCATCTGAAAGTCGTGCAAAAGTCGCGTCGTCCATCTCAGCGACCTTTTTAGGGTCACTTAAATCGGCGATAGAACCACCAGACGGATTCCCTCCACGATTGGATGGGTTTGGTCGGGCGTTCTCCTTGGCTGCCTTTTCACGATTGGACTTCAGGTACGCCTGGAAATAATCATCCTGCACCACCTCGGAAAGTGGCTTGCCCTCGGCCTTCGCGAGAGCCTTGGCTTTCGCCATCTCAACCTCGGAGATATCAGGGTGTAGCTTTTCCACGCGCATCTCCTCACGAATCTCGGATCGGAATGCATCGGGGTCAAACTTATCGTCGTTCTTCTTGGCCTCTGGCTTTGATTCGGTCTTTGGAGGATTTGCTTTTTTGTAGGTTTCAAACTCCTCCTGAGACTTCTTAGCCTTATCGCGCCAGTGCTTTTTCTGTTCGACGGTAGTGTTGAGGTGTTTCTTCACCTCATCGTCTTTGATCCCCTCAAACACCTTCGGATCCAAGTCTGTATCCATTTGGTCTGCGGTTGTGTCCGCACCAGCATTAGGCTGCTGGCCTCCGTTGTCCTGATTGGACATAGTAATTTTTGTTTAGGGGTTTATTCCCCGATTTAATTCCTTTGGGGGGTGTGGTCCCAGAGTAGCTACTTCATTGAACGCGTGAGGTGCGACGCCTGTTTGTCGTTGGTCCCGTAGCCGGCGAGCTCGTTTAGCATCGCCGCGAGGGTGTTCTTGGCCCTTTGGCGCGCCCTGAGCTCGAGTTTGAGCTCATCTGCCTCGACGCTGGTATCTACTCCCTCAAGCGAATCTAGGCTTTTGATATGGCGCACGAGTACGTCTTGAATCGGCTTCCAGGATCCGCTTGATATCAGCTTGTGCAGGATTTCTATTTCGTCTTGCGTCATACGGCTGGAGCCGGAACGGCTGCTGGGTTAGGTGCCGCAGCAGCCGGCGCCGCCTTTGGCATTAGGTCAATCTTTGAGAGCTGGGCCATGTCGAGAATCCGCTCAAACGCTGGATTATCGAGAATGGCGGGGTTTTGGGAGACCATCTGCAACACGGTTGAGAGGGTCTGCATCATGGCTGGGCTTTCGTGTTCGTCAGTCACGACGCACTCGACGCGCTTCTCGAAGCTGAGGAAAGACTTTGGAATCTTCAAGAAGATCGACTCAAGCTTTTCGATTTGGCTACGAACGAACTTGTCGATGATCTGAACCTTGTCCCTTGTGAGTTTGTGGTTGCTCATGACCGCACCCTTGATGCTGTCCCAGACCTTCCAGGTGGTGTAGTGCTCGCGGATGTATTCAAGCTCCTCCTGATCGACAATCTCGAGGATGCTTTCCTCCGAGAGTGACTTTTCAAGCTCGGGTAGTACCCAGTCGTTGAAGATCTCCTCAAGGAACAAGCCGAAGTCTTCACGAATAAAGTCGAACAGTTTATTAGCGTTTTGGTTCATGAGCTGGCCGAGCGAGAACGGAGTACCCGATGGTAGGTTGCCGCCGGTTGTGACCTCGTAGGCGTTCGTGAGGCCCTGCATGACGCGGTTGACCTGGTTGCCCATGAGGTTATTGCTGGCGTTGTCTTTGACCTGGGTATCGAGACGCGACAGAACATCACCCTGACCCTTGGCAAACTTGAGGATTGATCCGTTCGCTACGTCCGTCAAAATGTTTTGGAGCACGGTCGACTCGCGTGTCTGGAAAACGATGATCTGGGAGAGGCGCATGGCGAGAAGCATCCAGTTGGAGCGGGTATTCTCTGTCTCCTGCATTGGGAAACACTCCTCGTAAAGACCGCGGCCGAGCCAGCGCTTCTTGACCTTGCGGAAGTGGAGCTCCTTGTACATCCATTCGTCGTCACTGATCTCGGTCTTGTAGAGCGTCAGGCCAAGTTTTGGGTCTTGGCTGCGACCACCTTTCTTCTTGCTACCAACATCGTGTGGGAGAACGACGATAAAGCTGCCCAGGATCATTTCGGCATCGTCTTCGTTGCCGGTAACATGCCCTTTTTCTGCGTAGCCGTTGTATTCGTGGACGCAGATATAGTGGGCGTTTCCCCTCTCTCTGGCCTTTAGGCGCTGTTCGCCTACAAAGTTTTCCTGTTTATGAACGAGGAAGTCGCTGATGGCTTGCTCGACCGCGTCCATATCCCAGCCACTCTCGCCTCCAATACGGCGTAATTCACCGGGGGTGTAGTAATGACGTTCAGCTACACCACCGTCCTTTAAACACTTGGCAGAGGCGTCGTTAGCCGTGTTCGTTAGGTCTACAAACTCAAAAACCTGAGGACCTTTGACCCTTTTCACAACCACACTGCCAACGCCTGTCACTTCCTCAGGGATGCTATTAAGCTTCCGTGCGATCTTGTGTTTACGCATCCAAACCTTGGCCTGGCGACGGTAGAGCCAGGAACGGAAGTAGTTGGACTTGCCATTGATTGCCCGGAACTGAATGTCCTTGGTATCCAAATCGATGTTCTTGGCGGCGTTTCGGACAGCCGGCGTCGTAATATCGAAAAAGACCTTTTCACCAAACTCGTCCTTGCTCCCGTCTAGGAACTGGGCATTTTGGTATAGGCAAATACGCTTAAGCGTGGCCGACTGGTCGAACTCGTAGCCGTCGACGACCTTAACGGGCGTCTGCTGATAATCACGCTCGAACTCGTAGATCAGGTCGTAGATGCTTTGCATAACTATCGAGTCAGGATTGATCTACTGCGATTTTGCTGCATCATTCGACGCTGTTCTTGTTCCTGTTCGTCTATCGCCTTTGGATCCTCAGCAAAGTCCTTCATCTGCCAGGCAATGGCTGCGGAAATTAGCTTGTCGAAGTGTCGAGTCGTAAGTCTCGGGTCAGGCTGGCTATCAATCAGGTCGTTGCGGGTATAGCTCCTGCACTCCGCAATGAGGTCAGGATCGTTCAGCTTGAGATGCCCGTCGTTTACCGCCTTTACCAGGTCAAAGATCATCTGAGGCTTCGTAGCGGCGTTCGTGTGCCATCCGTACTCGCGGGGCGTGCTCTCGTTAATCTGGGTTTCTTTGGCCTGTCTCTGGTAAAGCCGGACGCCGAGCTGTTTACATCGGGCAACAGTCGCGTGGCCGTGATTGTTTATCTCGATACCTGAGATCGGATTGGCGAACTCTTTGCCCTCGCGGTGAATCTCATCGCCAAAGTCCTCTGGCCTCATTGTGTTACTGGCGAATGTCGCGGCGACTTGGTTCGGGTTGACGGAAAAATCTATGAAAGTTGAGGTCGAACTGTCGAGCCCTACGCCACCGGCTACGTCGTGACCGCTGCCGTAACGGTGGGAAGGATTGAATTTGGTAAAGATTTTGAACCCCGCAATGTTTTCAATCGGCTCCTTGGGCTCTGCGTTATCAAGCGTTTCACGGTCAAAGATGACGTCCTTGGTGGCTGAGGGTTTACATAGTCGCTCCCCCTCAAAATCGTCGTCATCCTTACGCATCTGCTCTATATCAACGTGTGAGAAGCGATCAGGCCAAGCTAGAACGCCGTGCTTCACAATGGGGACTATGAGCACCTTGCGACGTTCACCCTGCTTCTGAACGAGCAGGTGGACGTTGCCGGCCTCCGAAAGGTAATTGCAGTTGTAGATTGAGCCCCCTCCTTTCGCGAGACCAGTGCGTGCCTCTTCCATGTTGTCCCGAATGGCTTTTGTAGTTCTGCCGGAACGCAACGTCTTTCTCGTTTCGAAGTCTTCAAACAGGATCAGGTCCGGGCGTGAGTCCTCTTGGAGAGCACCGCGCTGATCGGTATAGACCGAATCGGCCACAACCTTGACGCTCGTGCTCGTCGTGAAGGAACTCATGGTCTCCTCGCGCTTGGCCGAGGTCTTTTGGAAGATCTCGGCGTAGAGCTCGGCTACTCCGGGGGAGATGAGGATGTTGAAGATATCCGTGACGATTTGCTTGGAATTGTCGAGGTCGGCGCAGAGAACCTTTAAAAACCTTCGGAAGTGATCAGTGTCGTTCGCGATGCAAAATGCAAGGAACAGCTTGGTCCTTGCCGTTTTGGCAGCACCACGAAAGGCAATGTCAACGAAAGCGTCGAGCTTCCCCCGATAGATCTTGAGGTTGTTCTCGTCGATCTCTTTGTGAAAGGCCGCGTCTTTGCTCGTGAAATACTGTGGGAAAAGGTGCCGAGCCCAAAGGTTGAACTTGAGCAGTACGGCTTCGTCAGCATCCTCCCAGCTAAAGCAGAACAGAGCCTTCTTCTCTTCGAGGCTCCCGGTGCTAAGGATTGCCTGCAGTGAGGAAGTCATTGATTGCTTTGTCAGCTTTTTTCTTATGCGTCGCGTTGACTGGGATAAGCGGCTTACCGTTCGGACCACTGAGCTCGTTACGTTTGGCGTAACCCTTGTCTTTGCCCAGAGTTTCCGCGACGAACTTGCTCATGTCGGCTTTGACGCGCAGGACCTGCGGATCATCAGTTTCCACAAGCTCGGCGTCTTCACCAATACCGACGATCCGACGAGTGGTGGTCTTCATCTCGAGGATCTCGTCGATGTTCTTCTCCGCGAGCATGAGCTTCCTGTCTCTTCGCCAACCCTCGACTTTATCGGAAAAGCCCAGGTAATTCGCATAAGACCACTCGTAGACCGCGTCCTCCTTAACACCGTTCTCTTTCACAAATTGCTTGAGGGATTTACCCTCGAGAACTGCATCGTGAAGTTTTTCGAACAGAGCCTCAGTTAGTTGGGTTGGTCGACCCCCTGTTTTGACTGACTTTTTCCTAGGCATATCAGTCATTTGTTAATGGGTTTTGTCCCAATGGTTTACTTCTTCGCTTTGGCTACGAGATGCTTGGCGTACGCGCTGCGGGCTTCCTCGACGAGCCCCTTATCAATCACGCGCTCGACGTTGATCTGGGTGAGGATCCAGTCGCAGGTCCAGGAAATTGCTTTAGCAACTTCGGGCGGGACAGCTGGCATCGGCGCAGAAGGTGCCCTCTTCGTGACTGTGGGTTTCTTTGCCTTTGGCATATGCAGGCTTAGTCGCTGAATCAAGTGTTGAACAACCCTCGACCGTGATGATGTGCATTGGAACCCTTCGCCCCTGAGCGCCGGGCGTGTAAACCGTCTCGGTCAGCTTCCCGAGCTGCCGTACGAACGCCGGGAAGTCTTCGTCGTCCCAATCCATCCGATCAAGGAGGTCAACCGCTCTGAAATCAATCCGCATAGGCTTTACTTATGGCTTTTGGGCTGTTGGATGGTGGTAATGCGGAGATCGCGCAGGGTCTTCTTGTGAAGTACCGGATCTGCCGCGAGTAACCGCTTGGCAAATACCGGAATGTTCTTGTTGATATTCCGGCGGCGTTCGTAGTCCTTACGCCTTCTCTTCGCTTTCGAGGCCTTCCGCTGGGCTGAGTTTTTCATAATATCGTTCGATCGTGCGGTCTGGGTAAGACTGAAGTGTGGCGTTGACGACGGCTGCGAGACGACGCTTCCAAGAATCGAGCTGATTTGCGGCGCTGTTAATCTCCTGGGTGAGTACAGTCAACCGCTTCTCGTCTGCGTCTTCGGCGGAACGGTGATCATCGAACTGCTTGATGGCAATGTCGTATTGGAGCTGGGCTTCCATCACGTTGATGTAGGCATTCCGACGTTGATTGCGGAGCCACTTCTTGCCCGCCTGATCATCTGAAAGTTTCTCGCTGTTGTTGCCGAGCTTCGTAGCTAGGCCGGTAAGTACCAAGTCCGCTGACATTTGTGGGATCTCTGCTGGGTTCATAAAAAGCTGAAAGAATAAAAATGGGCTCGATCTACCAATTTCCCTTTCTAGCGAGTCGTGTCAAATTCTAAAAGTGCATAAATCAAAAAGAGGCCAAAATGGCCTCATCATCTCTCCACACGGTCCGACAGTTGGTGCAGACGGCCGTGGTAGAATTCTTTAGCTTAATTGCTACTGTCAGTTTACCGAGCCGGGGGGGCTCGGTTTTCTTTTTAACCTCCTGAGATTCGGACGTTGTTCTCCTTCTTGTGTTTCTCTACAAAGCTAGCAATTGCTTCGAGGGCGAGGCCTAGAGCCGGAGAAGCCTGGCCTACGGCATTCCCGCCTGCGAAGTATGCGATAACGAGTTCCTTGAGATCATGCGGAATGTTTGTGCTCATAATGTTGGGTCGGACATCTGCACCACCAGACAGGATACTCCTTTATCGTTCGCAGAAAAAGTGGATAACCAGCATCAATCGTTTATCTCTTTTCTTGGAGAGAAGGTGATCTGTTTCATCCTTTCCGGACAGGTGCGACAAGCTGTTTCGACCTCGTGAAAGTACATGCCGGTGCCGGGATTGTATCCGACGACTTGGCGGCTGACGACTTCGATGTCGTGTTCGTGCTCCTGAGGTATAAACAATGTCAAAGGCAGAGCCTCTTCGTCTGAGTCAGACATAGATTACCTCAATCAACGATGTTGAGATTTTTCTTATCATCAAAGGTCAGCTCATCCCAGTTTTTAAACCCATCCACGGTGAGGTATCGTCGCTTTTCAAGTTTACGGAATGGCATCGCTGGTAGCCCAATCCTAATAGCCCTGTCGTTCATTTTGTTCACGTACGACATCAGCAGGTCATTGTCACTGGCCCCGAAAAACTTACGTATTCTTTCTACAATTGTCATAACATTAAAGCTTCACCAGAGAATAGCTGTAATCCATCTTTATTACAATAACTCCCCACACCCCCGACACCAGCGATCGCCGTTGCTATCTTCAATAAAAAATGGGTGATCCAGCCAGCGACAAAGTTTTTCCTTGAACGTAGTGAGCATAGATATAAAATAGACCGCCTTTTCAGGATTACAGGCGGTAAACCACGACGGTCAGCGCGGCTGCTTGAGCT
>ERZ1292625.342-Hain-H41-01um-R1-342-length-73898-cov-8_pt2 | contig 37167 bp, 30 predicted proteins | sample MGYA00564400_ERZ1292625 | MGnify/ENA primary metagenome ERZ1292625 (study PRJEB36523, sample SAMEA6512639) | groundwater metagenome | collected 2019-01-08 | study: AquaDiva: Metagenomics assemblies of 32 groundwater samples
TTGTTCTTTTTCTTTTAGTTGTTCTTTTTCTTTTATTTGTTCTTTTTCTTTTATTTGTTCTTTTTTGTCTTCTTTTTTGTCTTCTTTTTTGTCTTCTTTTTTGTTTTCTTTTTTTTCGTCTTTTGTGGGTGTTATTATTTCTCGTAAAAGATCTCCTTTTTTTTTATTATTTTTATTATCTGCAAATAAATTATTAATATAATCCATAGAATCCATTCCATCATTAAATTCTGTATTATCCATCGACATTTGAGGTATTTCAAATTTATCGGAATAAAGTTTGTCTTCCATATTTTCCATTATACGCGTAATTTCTCCTGTTTTTGCACTAGTTGTTACCGTAGGGAGTCCATCAAATGTATTATAAATAAGAGTAGTAGTTTCCAGATCATTTTTATAAATATTGATATTATTATATACTTTGATCAAAGCTTGTTGTTTATGTAGAGTACAACTATATTGATTAACGAGTATGCCACTTGATGCTTTCTCGGATGGACTTAAGGGTTCGATATCATTCTTTTCTTTCAAATCTTTCATTTGTGTTAACAAGTTATTTAATTCATGTTCATATTCTTTGGATACAGTTAATAAATGTTCTTGTTTGTGTGTAAATTTATCAAGTGCTCTTTTAGCTCTTTCTTTATATGAATAATGTATAATACAACTAGAAATACATCCCATGTTAAAATAAATAAAACATAAAAAAGAATACATATTAAAATTCTATTTGATATTTTGGTTTTTTTTTTGTTAAAGACATTCGTGACTCATCATACTCATCATGTATTGCAGAAGGGTATGTTTTTTGAACAATCCAATTACCCGTACTAACACGTTTCATATTATTAACAACCCAATTAAGACGAAGTTTAACAATATCGTTAATATTATTATATTTGAAGTTAGTAGCTACTACTTGAGGTGCTAATGCTTTCATACTGGTTAAATAAGCACCTACTAAAAGTCCAAATTGAATGTCAATTTTCGGGGAATTGATTAATTCATATATAGTGACATTTTCGTGCAATAAATTCATTGAAGATATTAATAATTGATGCGTAACAGTAATGGCGCCATACATTGTATAAGTAACATAACTAACTAACTTGTTATCATATTCTTCATACTTAACAGAATCAAATACACTTATAAAATCAATCATAGTTTTTATTTGTTGTTTACGTATATCATTTAATTGTTCCTGATTTTGTGGATTCAATATATTATCAAAATAAGCCTGTAAATAAGCCCTGACATTAGTAGGTATCTGTCTATTTTTTTCTTCGTTTATATTATTGATGCGATTTGTTTGGAATTGAATATAATGAGAGAAAAGACGTCGAAAATCGTCGCTGTCAGGATCTATCGTTGCTGCAATTGTTTGTAATAAAACTTTTATGTTTGTTACACTTGCACCTCCTACGATGGAAGTAAAAGCATATAATCTTTCATAATTATTGGTTTTGTTTATAACACTTAATGGTTCATTAGTAAATACAGTGTCCATTTTACGTCCACTCAAGTTGGCGAAATGTGCCGACTCTGCGACATTATTACTATTATTCGCATTTTTCCCGTTATTTGTGACAATATTGCGCATATTTTGTACTAAGAATTTATCGCTTTGTGTTTGTAATTTATTTTCTAGATTATTTAATTCTTTGATCCATGTTTCATTTTCTTGGTAGATTTTTTTTAAATGATCTGAAATAAAATTATAATCAAATATTTCATGAGCTGGTATTGCTGTTTTTGATTCACTCATAATCCTTGAAATATTTAGAAAAAATTTCTGTCGCTCTTTCTCCTGTTTCTCTTGTTGTTTGAAATGTTCATCTATTAAAACAACTAATGTATCGTCATTATTACTGGTAGGAATGATTTTACGAATTTTGCTCAATATTGATTCAACTTGTTTTTTATCGTCGTCACTTTTTTTGTGTTCATGAATAGATTGTTTTTTACTTTCTAAACATTCTTCTAATTTGGCTCTGAGTTTATATATTTCCATGGTCATTTTCAATAATGTTAAATGATTGCTTGCATGTTTATTGCCTTCGTAAGCAAGGCCGATTAATTCCTGTGATAAACCTTGAACAAGATTAGAATGATTGTTTATTTTATCTTGTATAACAAGATTTTGTATAAAAGTAACAATAGTAGCATTAATATCATCCATTTTTTGCTCAAATATTTCTTTCCTCCGTTTATATTGTTTTTCTTCTTTGGATTCGATGTCTTTCATCGCTCTTTGGACAATCTGTTCCATACCAGACGCGATAAATAATTCCGCGGGTTTTTTGTATTCTATTTGTATATATTGAAGTGCATTGAGTAGTGTATTTGACATAGTTGAAAGATTTGTTGTCGCCATCATTTCAGTGATTAAATTTTCGAGTTTAGTTTCTACTAACATCTCTATATCATCTCTATTAATAATATATTCTGTATTATTATGATTAATATTAACAGGTTCTTTAAGATCGTCAATTTGCATATTATTATTATTTATATTATTATTATTATTTATATTATTATTATTAAGTGTATTTACAATATTTTTTATTTTATTTTTCATAGTAGATATAGCGTCGATTAGAAGTTTCCGTTCATCTGCTTGTGAAGTTGATATTCTCTCCGAATCGGTGATAAAAGTCTGTAACATACGCTTGACTAATTCGGCTAATTGCCAAATGAAATTCTCGAGTTTGGTTGCATTATCTTTTTGTTTGTATAATTGTTTAATAACATTAGTTGGATTGTTTGCTGGATAAGCGCGTTGAAAATCATTTAATATTTTGATCATTTCTGTAATAGTTTTTTCATCTATTTTCGATTCTCCTAGTTTGTGTATTGTTTTATGTAAAGAATATTGTTGTATATATCGATTGAGAGCGTAGTAAGAATCATTGTTAAAAGGATAATCAAAAAATTTAGAATCGATTTTGTAAAAAGCATCAATAGCATTAAAAAATTCGTGCAAATTTTCTCGAGGACCTATTGTACGTCGTAGTGCATTGTGTATATCAATAGCTTCTTTTAATTGTGTATATGGACTGTTATTTTTTATTTCTTGTTCGGTGACAAATGTTTCTAGTAAACGTTGCATATTTCCATTCCTTTCACTGATTCCCATCTTAGTTAATTGATCAAGTTTAGCTTTTTGTTGTTCAAAATCATACCAAAGTTTGCCATATGTCGTTTTTCTGAAATCATTGACAAGTAAAATATCATTACCGATATTATTTTTTAATTGTATTAATCGATCAGTAATAATTGCATAATCAAGTGTATGGAAAAAATATTGTAATAATTCATGACAGGTGTTGAATATAACAATTTGATTACGATTTCGATTAATGTTTATATTGCGGTTATCATTGTGATTATTATTATTATTATTTATATTATCGTTGTTGTCATTATTATTATTATTATAATTATCATCATCGTTGTTATTATTATCATTATTATCATCATTATTATCATTGTTGTCATTATTATTATTATTATTATTATTTATATTATCATTATTCTCATTGGTTATATTGTTTATATTGTTTATATTATTATCATAGTTATCATTATCATTATTATCATAATCCATCCTGTTGTCAATGTGTACGTTATGAATAGTTCTAGTGAACCGATTATTTCGATCATCAATTAATTGTTTTAATTTATCCTGTAATATTTTTTTCCTTTGTTTTAAAATAGATTTTTTAATATCTATTAATACGTTTGTAATATCGCCAATAGTATCGATATTGATAGGATTAGGTTGATTTAATAATAGGCCTTGTAACACAAATCGTTCAACTGTTTGTTTGTCAATGTCGATTTTTAGATTATATTTAATTAATACAGCTTGTTCGTATTTGTCTGATAACAATTCGGTTGCTTTTTTGATTAACTCAGGAATATCAGGTAGAATAACTGATTGGAGGTAAATACTATTATACTCATCTAAGACTATTGGAATAATATTACCAGGTATCTGATCGTACACCATATCGCCAAAAAACACCCGATCACCGTTGCCTATAGTTATTCTGTTCACAGACATTTTCTGTTCGTCCACTAATATCGTTTCTTTCTCGTATGGTTCAAGCATCTTCTGTTCGTTATTATCGTTGACATTTTTACGTTGTTTAATATTAGTAATTTCGTTTTTTAAAATTTGTTTCCGTTGTTCTAAGATAGATGTTTCTAGCATAATCAACGCATATTCTATATCTTCGATAGTAATAATCGACGGATTGTCTAATGATAGATTCTTATTTTGTATGGATGATACTTGCTTTCTATCCATGTCAACTGAAATTTTCAAATATGATAATATAAGTAATTCGTATTGATTAGATAAATCATTGACTGCATCATATATTTGTTGATGGTTTTTGTTGTCTCGTTGATTAAAAGTTGTAACATATTCGGTCAAGAACGTTGATATTTTGTCTAAAGTTTTCAATTCTGTGTAAGGTTTATCATCGAATAAGACTTGATTGTTTTGTATAGTTATCCTACGTCGTTGAATATCATCGTGTTTTTTCTCTGATTTGATATTAGATAGTTTGTCGTCCTTTTTAGTTTCATTTCGATGAGCGACCATATGTCGATCCTTTGGGTATTTCTCTACTACATCTTTTAAATGCTGTATTTGTTCATTGTTGTTAGTTTCATTGTTTATATTATTTATATTTTTTAATAGTTCATCTTTTTGTTGTCGAAGTTGGGTTTCAAGGTTTTGAATTGTTTTAGTATAAGTTTGCTGTTCTAGCTTTAATCGTGTAAGTTCTGTTACTTGTGTTGAAATCAATGTATCTTGTTCGTTTATTGTTTGTTTGTGTTGTTTTAATTCGCCTTGTTGATATAATATTGTTGTTTTCATTTCATTTTTTTCCTTGGTTAAAATATCGATGTTTTTTTTCTGATCATTTATTGTGATATCTAACATATTTTTTTCTTGTTCTATTTTATCACGTTCTGTTGCTAGATCTGTTAATTTTTGTGCAAGTCGTCCATCATCACCGTTTTTTTTCAAAGCCTTTTCTAATTCCGTTTGAAGAGTGTTGATCGTGGTCATATTTTCTTCTATCCGTTGTTTTTGTGGTAAGACGCTACCACGTACAGTATTCAATTGATTAATCAAATTGTCTTTTTCATTATTTATATTTCCCAATTTTATCGTCAACTCTGTTAACTTTTGCATTTGTGTATCTATTAATAGTTGTTTTTCTGCAATTGTTGTGATATATTGATCTAATCGATTATTATTGTTTTTTTCGTTGATATTATTGTTATTATTATTGTTTTTATTTTCGTTTGTATTATTGTTATTATTATTGTTTTTATTTTCGTTAATATCAGTCGAATCATACAAAACAGTACTGTTTTGACTATGATATTCTAATCCGTCAAGATCTGTAATATCCATGTTATTATTGTTTATATTATGATTATAAAGGCCTGTAGTCAGTTTCAATTTTTTCCCCTCTTTTTTTTTAACTACAGTATATTGATCTAGCTGCGTGTGATTTATGTAGTCATCGTCTTCTTTTTCTTGTTCTTCGTTGTCGCCGTCTTCTTGTTCTTTATCTCCTTCTTCTGATTCTTCTTGTATATTTCTTTTCTGGTTGCTCATTTTATTTATATATGTATATTTCCGGTGTATGATTTACATATCATATTATGAGTCGTATACTTGTTGGAATTGCGTATAATAATATACCGACCAAACCGAATTTATTGAAAGATTTTGCTGCTATTCCTTTACGTGATATTTTGAAGCAAGTAGATGATGGGAGTCTTATAGGAAAACCAGTAAAATTAGAACATATGCCTGATAAAATAATTGGTCAGATTGTTGGAGCGCAAGTATTACGAGGAAAAATGGATTGTTTAATGATTCAATATGAAATTTTTGATAAAGGACATGGTCGCGATATAATAAAAAAAATTGATTCTGAACAAACTTATCCTCAATTATCATTATCACATGATGCTATTACGAAACAAATCGATGAATTATCGATAGTAAATAAACCATTCCGTCCAATGTCAATTACATTAGAATCGGCAGCATTAAAACAAGATGGCAAACCGGCGATGATTAGTTGTAATGCGGATCTTGCAGAAGCATTTTTAAAGCAAAATGGATATGTATTAAATGGTGTCAATGACAATAGATTATCAATGGCAACCGAACAACTTCCTGTTCAACCTGTCGTAGATAAAGTTTTAACGCATGAAGAAAAAATCGATTTGGGCGCGAAAGAACTTTCGTCTATAAAACTATCAGATAATGTTAAATATTTATTATCGACAATGAAACAAGAAATGGAAAAAAATGAACAATATGCAAAAATAGGTGAAGATACTTTCAATGAAATGAAAACTGAAGTCGAAACCCATTTGAGAAAAGCTTATAACGAAGGATCTGGTAGTGTTGTATTAAAAGATGTAACAGATAATCTTATACAAAGTTTACTTTCTGATAATAATAAAATAATTAATTATTATAATGAACTTAAAAAAAATATAAAAACATCACCGCCAACTTCGAAAAATAATGAAAATAATATTGTTACTACACCTCCCAAAGAAGATGAAAAAGTTAAACAATTATTTTCAAATTTTGTTAAAAAAGCAACAGGTTCACTTGATACTTCGGTAAATAAACGAAAAAGAGAAGATAGTAATGATCCACAACCATCGCCAGGACAGTCATCGTATCAAGATCAACAAAAAAAAACAAAATCTTCAGTCTCTTCTGTTTTTTCTACTCTCCTCGATAAATCTCGAGATGTTCGTGACGACAATGAAAAAGCTTTACATTTTTATAAAATAAAGACTAGTGTGAATGCGAATGATCGTTCTCCTCACGATAAGGGTTTTTTATCTGGGTTACGACATGCCTATGATATATTATTAAATGATGATTATAATTTTACAAATTTGTTAAGTATGAATAATGATAATGATATGTAATATAATTTTTAATTTTTCTTATTAAAGCCTTATGAGTGATTGTCTTAAATTATCATGTTTTTTACTTGACGAATATAATCCATTAATACACGGAGATTTGATAATCTGTGTAGGATTAGTAGATAACAATACAATAAAAGCAAGTGTAATCAATACGATAAACATAAAAAATCCAGATTTTGAAGTGAAATTACCAAATGATAAAAAAGACAATGAACAATTACAAAAATTAATTGATTGGTTTCATTTAATACGAGACAAAATAAAAAATCCAATTACTTGTTGTTTTGCTTCTGGGAGTATTAAATTGTATAGTAAACTCACTGTTTATATCGCATCAATCGGAAAATCTTATGCCGATGTATACCGCAGTATGAATTTTGTAAATTTGGATGACTATAAAGAATATAATACTTGTTCAGCTAAATTAACCTTTCTTAATGATAATATTGTTGATAAATCATTAATAGTTATTAGAATACTTGCATGTAAAGATAATTATTTTTATGCGAATCTTATTGATATTGTTAATAATCAATATGATTATTTCCAAACTCTCACTGATAATGCGTATACAATAAAAAAATAATATTATATATATGTATTTTTGTATTAAATATTAAACACAGGGGAAATGATAATTTATTATATTTATTTTGTATTTGGTGTAATTTCTTTTTTTCTTTTTCCTATACAATTACGCCAGAAAAAAATGTGCAATGATCAAATTGTCTGGTATTCTGGATTAAATGGACAACAATTCTTTTTTCTATTTGTTCATATCGCGTGTCTTTCTTTTATTGGTTATATTTTTTGTTTATATACACTTTATGAATTTAACTTGCATTGTGATGATTGCATTTCGGATGATAATGTAATGATTTCATCAATTGTGTTTGGAGTTATATTTGCTATATTAATGGTCACAATTTCTTTGTTTACAAATGGATTCCTTGTATGGATTATTGGAACAACCATTATTTTATCATATTATTTCCCTTGTGAAACAAGTATTTGTTTTTGGATTCGAACAAGTGTTGTTATTACTATTTGCCTAGGTGTTTCTGGGTTTTTAATTTTTTGTATATTAGACCGTGTAGGATCATGTTTAGATAAATCTATTCATTATTTGACAGGACCGTTAGTATCATTATTATGTTTAATAACAATAATCGAAGATAATGATCGTTGGATGTTAGAAACTACTTCCCGTGATGTTAGTTATTTTTGGTTATTATTACTTGCTGGACTTGCTTTATTTAAATATATACTTGTAAAATTAAAACATCATTTTAAATGTTGTGGTGCAATTGTGTACACCGTTTTTAGTGATTTGGAATTAGAAGATGTAGAATAAATCGTTATGTATACAATAAAACTAAAACAAATTATATTTTCTCAAAAATGACTGATTTCCACATAAATACTTTAGAGATGCAATATTGTCTGTATGCTATAATCCGTAAAAGTGATAACATATCTGATACTAAATATCAAAATAAGCAAATTATTGTAGGCGTAACGGAACAATCGAACACTTTGCAATATAATATGCTATTTCCATCAGCCGGAGATGAAATAGATACATTATGTGAATATATGAAAAAAAATCCTCAGAACTATGAAAAGTGGAAAAATTTTACAATATGGCCCGATCGATATTATGACGCCAAAATGAATAATATCACCCGGATGAGTGAATGGATTGAAATGACTACACATAATAATAATAAACTTGGTTTAACAATATCTGATGTTTTACAAGCTCTTGTTTTGGGTTTTTTACATGAAAAGTTCTTTTCTATATTATTAGAAGCAAATATATTATATCAACCTGCATTAGTGACAATATTATGTGAAAATTATCTAATTCGTGATATGATTTTCTATAATCGTATTTTGAATGATGATGATAAGCAATCATTCAAATATTCATTGGATAAATTCTATCAACAACCAAGCAAAACAAAATATATGGAAACTTGTTATACTTTCCTTCTCAAATTGATTTATAAAGCATGTAAAACATGTCTTGTGTTTTATATGTCAATTGAAGAATTTATGTTCTTAATTCTCACATTAGACGACAAATGGTTTAATCCGGCAACTTCGATTGGCTATTGTATATTGTTAAATTGCCGTATATTTGGCAAAAAAGAGCGTGACAAATTTGTAACACTCATTAATGACACACTTTCAACTGAAGATGGCCGGAAACAATATAGTACATTTATCAATCGAGTCCAAAAGAACGAAAATATACAATTACTTGTTTTACGAGCTGGAGGAGTTATTACAGATAATGGTGATATATCGTATTCAATCACTAATAAACATTTAATAAAATCAACCAATTACGATCAAAATGATAAAAAGTTTACTGATCTTCCTGTGGATAATAATACAATATTGAATCCTGTTATTTTATTGTCATCTGAAGTAATAAAAACGCAAACAGATTTACAAGAATATGTTGATACTAGCGATGCAGAATAAAAATGATTTTGTTATGTAAAAAATAAAAAAATTAATAAATATAAACAATAAAAATGGGTAATAAAGAAACTAAATTAATTGTACATGAACAAAAATTTATTACTCCTGTGAGTGATCCAAAAATTGTATTAGAACGTAATATTGATAATATTAATAAATTAAAAAAAGAAGATTTTTCTTATGATATAAATAGTCAAATAGACAATGCAGCAAATCGTAATAATATTTTAAACACTTATGATAATGAAATTGATATTTTAGATACATTGACGTATAGCGAATCGTTAATTTGGATTAATAAAGTTACTCTTCATACCCATGCGCATATTTATCGAGTACAACCCAAATTTTCGATTAAAGTGTCAGAATTAAAAAAACATTACATGTATCCTAATACTTTCATTGAACAATGTTATGCAAATAGTGGAAATCTTGCAAATACTCATTTTTCACTTGAAAAAGCAGTAGCACAATTCAAAAAATATTGTTGTAAAAGTTTTTTATCAGGATATGAATTTAAAGATGAATCATTTCATTTTATTAATCTCATACCAACAAAATATAATATTATAGATATACACGCATTATTGCCAGAAACATTATTTACTTGTACTAATGCTATAAATGAATATTCATCAAAAAAACAAAATTGCGGTCTCGCATTGAGTAATAGTAATACTCCTCATGAAGTACTTTTGACTGATACTGCTGAAAATATGATCGAATTGTTGTGTTTTATAGGTCAAAATAATAAAGCAAATACGTACTTAGATCCTCTCGAATTAGTAACTTCATTATCAGAAAAAGGTGTGTGTTGTCCTCGTTCTTCAATGCGTGGTTTGGTAGCCCGTGTGATTGTTTATCTTGTAGATATGTATCCGACAATAGATAGTTCGTCATTTGGATTATCAAAAGAAGAATTGTTAACATGGATTCAATTTCCATTAACAATAAGAGAAATATTTATAGATATGTTAAATTTTTATATAATGAGAAATATTAATCCTTTGTTATATATGAATTCCAAACAGCGTTTGTTGTATGCTGAAAAATGTTTATTTCGATGATTTCTTTTGTTATGTAAACAAATAAATAAAATATTATTTTCTAATACAAAAAAATGGTGAAAACTCTAATATATGCGTTTATGCCGAATGAAAATAATAAGGAAGCAGAGACAAAAGAACCAATTGGGCCAAAAAAGGGTTTACCAATAAACATGGATGTCGATCAAGAGACAACATTAAATCGAAAAACGTTAAACACTAGTACTATTGAAGAAGAAAAACCAAAGAAAAAACCCAAAAAAAATGAATAAATGTATTTAAAGATTGTTTGAACAATAAAATTATATCATTGTTTTTGCGTTAAACAAATCAAAATCAGCTCTCGGTTCATCGATGATGGAAACCCAATCAGTATAAGGACTAACTTGAGGGAACATCCTTCTTGAATAAGGACTCATAATAAATAAACCTAAATAATAAACAGCCATGAGACATGAAATTCCTACATCGTCTTTTTGATTATTCACTTTCCCAGTAATAATAATTTTAACGGCATTTTCCCCACTGGCTGTTGGTTTTGGTAATCGACGTAGATTTTTTAATTGATCGCCCAAGGTTTTTTTTGCTTCATCTACTATAGGACAAGTAATTGAAAAAAATCGATGATCTAATTTTATTCGTTTATTATTGAATAAATTATCCAATAAATTTGCAGCTAATTCTTTATCATCATGAGTTAAATGAATTCCAGCTGCAGCATTTTTTTGTCCTGTTTTCGATGATTGAATAACATAAACAGGTAATTTCTTTTGTTCAATTAAATCATGCCGAATCCTGAGAGATATATTATTGGCTCTCATTTCATTATTATTATTTTCTAATATTACGATTATATGACTCCGAGGAAATAAAAGTGCTACTTGCTCTATATGTTTTTTCAAAAAATCGAATTCATAATCATAGGATACTTCTGTATATATATAGTTAAAAAAGAAAAAAAAGAAAGTTCTTTTTTTCAGAAAACAATACTTTTTCAAAAAAAAAACAAAAATAAAAATCATTTTCCAAACTTGTCACTTTGATATCTTCAATCCCCACCACCTATAAATGAGTTTAATAGAAAAAATATTATTTAGATATAACACAAAAGAATTATTAGAATATATACAAAAACACATAAATGATTTGATAATAAAAGATAATCAAATAGGAATATTTTGTAAAACAATAATAGAAGAATCTCTTGCTAAATTATGTAATTGTCAGCCACATATAATAAGAAATATAATTCAATTATGGGCTCTATATATGATGTTATATTGTGAAAATGAACAAATGTTATATTCACAAGCACCTTTGAAAGTATATGAAATATTATCATTGTACTTTTATAATATTATTTCAAAGGAAAATATAACATTAGCAAAATTTCATATTACTATTTTACATCTACTGGATCATATGAATGATCCATTAGAAACATCAATGTATATAACAAAAAAATAACCATTAAGTTCATTGAACTACGCGTGTAAAAAACAGTACATAAAGCAGAATTTGAAGTAGAACCTCCTGCACCTGGATCAAAATAAATACCAATAAAATCTATTGTTTCTCCGACTGAATTATATACAGTATTAAGTGATTCGTCGACTTTGTTGCCATCGAATAAATTGGTTTGCACTGTTGATATTACTCCTTTAATTTCGGATTCGTACATATGAGGTGCCAATTCATAGAAAACCTTTAATTGATCACTGCAATTATCTAACCAATCAGGATCAGGTTCATTTAAATGAATACATTTCGCCAGATGATCGCATTTGTCACATCTGTTTTCTCGAATATATGTTGCAAATAATGGATCTCCGTATTTGTCTTTCATTTTACACATTCGGTTGAAAAAATTATCTCCATCTGAAGAAGGTGAGGATATTCCGCAAAAAACAGTATTCATAACTCGAAGACACGGTATAATTACTGTAACTAGTGTACCTAATGGAGTAAATGCTAATTCATCAAAGAAAACCAAATCAAAAGTAATTCCTCTATTCGAATCTCCTGATGTAGGATAAGCCGTGATAATTGTTTTATCTTCTTTAGGATCGCTACTCCATTTAAATTTAATCGTACTAGGTTTGCTATCAGATATACTTATATCTGATCTTTCGTATGCTCCTGGAATTTTTTTAAGAAATGTTACGATCCATTCAATGAATTTATTAGCAATAAATTGTTTTTGAGCAAATAATGCTATTTTAACATCTCGCTGAACGACTGTAATGAAACAGGCAATAAACCAACTAAGACTAACTGTTTTTCCGTGTCGACGAGCTAAACTAATCATAATGAATCTATTAATTTTTGTGAGGTTTTTTTCTTTCAATATAGCTTCTTTACGCTGTTCCCATTCACGACCATAAATAAAAGGCATAACTGATTGTAACAGTAGATTATGAATATCTCTTTGTGCTGCGGATCGACGAAACTTTCCAATCTGGCCGATTTGAATCGAATCTAATAAATTAACTAATTTAGTATAAATAATATCACCTTCTAACAAATAATCTTCTTGAATAAATTGTTCCAGATAGTAATCTTCAACACACATGAGTTTGGCATTCCTTTTTAGGAAACAATATTGATTATATATTTTTATTAAATCTTCTTTAATCGGTGAAGCGATTTTACCAAAATTCAAACAAACTGTTTTATTATCATTTTGTATTAAAAGTTCGTAATCTTGTACATATTTTTCATGCAAATTGTTCATTTTATTTTGTGTTTGTATAATAAACGTATATATATATATATATTATTTCTATTAATTTTTTATAATGTCGCAAGAATATTTATTAGCTTTGGAACGAATTAATAATGAAAATATAATAAATAATAATGATAATGATAACGATAATGATAATAATGATGAAGAATCTATAGTCGAGAAAAAAGATTTTGTTCAATTAGAAAATAATCTAGATGAAGTTTTTCAAGTAGAAAATCAAGATGAAGATCCTATTTTACCTGATGAAAAAAATACAAATGAAAATTTTTGTTATCGTTGCGATGTAGCTGTGGGTAATTCATTTGATAAAACAACAACACATAGTCATTTTATAGAACAAATAGAACCTAATATACATACATATCGATTTGTTAGTTTTATTAAAATTGTTCGAAAATTTTACAATAGTAGAATACGGCCAAATTTGCCTATCACTATCAAACAACGCTGGTCTATAAGGAGTATACATGCTCATTATCGATGTCACGTAGTAAATCCTTTATTTTTAATCGAACAAGATATAAATAAAGTAGAAAATCTGAAAAAAATATCAGAAGGATGTCTTATAGAAATGGATCATGCGAATAATAAAAGTATTAATAAAGATCAATATAGAATTTATATGAATCTTATCAGTCGGTCAATATCTTTATATAAACAACAACAAGCATTTATACAGCAATTACGAAATTCTAAGAAAAGTTAAATTCAATAATATATTTATGAATTGCAGTACTTTGATCAAATATTTTTTTTGTACTACCACATAAACCCAATGGATTTGTCTGAATCGCTACTATATAATCGGTAGTTAGAAAATTAGCTCGTAATGTAGTACATTTCTCAATTGCGCTGGAAATTTGTTGAAATGAATTGAAACCTATATCTTTACTAAATTCTGTGTGCATTTTATTGAGCATTTTTCCCACTTTATCTTGTTCTTGAAATTTATCTTCTAATACTGAAAATGCACACGGAGCCTGGAAATATAATTTATCAATTTTTTTTTCGATATACAAAGAAATGGGAATATGATGAACACCAGCATATCCGCTTGCTACTACTATTATTGGTTGTTTTAATTGTCTTATAAAAGTATCACATCCTTTAAGTATTGCATTATATTTTGATTTGTTTAATTTTAAACTTGTTGTAGGACCTATTATTGTTAATGTTTGATAATCTTGTTTGTTATTTAATATCATTGTATTTTTTATTTGTTGTTTCATTTCAATATTTTCACTTTTTTTCAAAAATGAATTTAATAATTGTTGTATTTTTTGATTAATTGATGGAAGATTGGATAAATTTTTATTTGTTTTCCAATAAATTGAATATTCGTATAATAAATCTAAGTTCACTGGTCTATTCAACATTGATATATATATAATCAATTAATATATATATATTGGAAAATGCATGTATATTTTATTATTTGTGGATTGCTAGCATTACTCATTCCATTCACTGATATTTTTGTTTACGTTTATTTAATATATTTTTATATAAAAGATGGTATAGCATATGACAGTTGCTGTATTTTATTTGCGTATATAATACTTTTATTATTCATGATAATCAGCATTAGTTTGCGATGGTTATACGCCTGTTAAAGTTAATATTCCGCTGTGTTGTATCTTTGATCTTTTTGAGTATCTTATGTGTTATCTTCGTTTATCGACTGAATCAGCGCTATGGACATTTAATAATAACAACCCAATGTGTTATTCAAACACAACAAACAGATGTATTATTATATTTTTATATGATAGCACCAGTATATTCTTTCCTCGTGATTATTGGTGAAGAATGTATAGGCAATTTAATATTTACTATGCAAATAATATTATTTCATGTATATATTTGTTTTGATTTGATAGTACATTATTATATACAAAATACTTGTAATTTTTGCCATTATAATCCTTGAAAGATGAATATATTTGTATTAATCGTATTATTTATTGTGTTACTTATTATTGTATCATTTATTGCAAGTAAATTTTTGCAATTTATAATGTATGCGATAATAAATTTAGTATTATTATATATTTTATTGTATTTATTTTATGTACAACATAAACAATATTTTCAACATATGGAAAAAGCAATGGCCTGTCAAATTTGTGTTCAACAATCAGTACATCAAACGACATCCGGATCAGATACCACTGTCGATATATTTCTAGCAAAAATATCAAAAATGTTGCCTCAGATATTTCCTATCTTGGCTTCATTTGAGAATTTGGCCACAGATGAGCATTCGAATAAGAAGGATCAACTTTGACATGACAAGCATATATAATAATAAACAGTAATTCAATACTCATACTAGTGATAGCAAATCCTAACACATATTCTGGAGACGAATTATCCCGATATTTTTGTAAAATAAAAAAAAAAGAATTCATATGTAAAAGTAAACTCGTTAATAAACAAACAGTAAAATTAAATTTATCATCTAATTTGCCCACAAAATTTATTATAATTCGAAACAGCAGTGATATTATAAAGATCAAAAATAACGATTCCTCTTTATAAAATAATACCAATAAAAAAGTAATATAAATTATATTTTGTATATAAAACGCAGCACGGAATAGTTTATCTTGACTCATTGCATATAGAAAATATTAAATAATTCAATATACATATGACAAATATATACAAATTCCATACCAAAGCCGCTGAAATTGCAATCCTACTTTTTGATAAAATGACAAAAGTACGACAATCAGAAATACAACAACCATCACCAGAAAAACCACCTAATGTTGTTGAATATTTCAAAAAAAAAGTTGATGCATCTAATTCGAATGCACTATCGAATAACATAAACAATTAATAAATAAATATTAAAATAATGTAATCATGTATGTATTCATCGAAGTTATTTTTGAATAAAAAATAAAAAAATGTTACCCAATGATGAAGTTCAACGAATAACAAATCCATTCGATGCAAACACAAGTGTCGTTGGACATCAGTATGGTATAAATTCTAACGCGTCTCAACGTCATAATGACATGGTCAATCAAAATATCGGAAACCTTGCAGGGTTAATAAAGAATGACAATTATAATGATAGTGGTATTATCGGTATTACATCCCCCCCTCAACATCTCATCCCCCATATGCCTCCTGTCATTAATAAATTTGTATACGAATCAATGGATGTTTTGGCTTCAAATGTATTGCAATATATTGCTAAAATAGATATGATAGGCTTTGTAATACCTTTCCTTATTCAACGAGAAACAATATATAAAACAGCTCCTTTCGAATTAATATCAGAATGGGCAAATGGTAGAGGATTAACAAATAAATCAAAAGAACATAGAGTCGAAGTACTTCGTTATGGTCGATCTATTAATATGTCGTGGGATGCTATCAAAGATTTCCCAGAAGAATTGGGTCGTCGTTTAGTACAACTAGCGGTTTCACATGCTCTTAGTATTTTACTCATCGCTTTAGATACGTTGTATCAAGCGAATATGCGTTATCGTATTGATAATCCAAGATCCATCGATTCGTATGGCGATGTTAGTTCTACAGTATCTGAAAGAATCATGAATGCTGCTCATTTTTTCGGAATTTTGACAAAAAATGACCATGGTATTACTACTATTGATTCGGCCATTCAACATCGACAAATTGCTGTAAATAATATTCAATTTGATATGGTCCTTATTGATCAAATCGGGTGGAATATGGTCCAAAAGGTGACAGATAGTCACGAGTATATTAAGTCTGCGAGGCAGGGAGATATGCGTATAATGAAAATTAAACAATTCAGTAAACCTGTAGGTGTAGTTACTCCATTTGCTGCTAATGGAGATTCTCAATTGGTAGAACCTTTTAAATCTACTGCTATATTTACAGAATGGTGTCTTGTCAGACAACCTCCTGATGCAAAAGACATTGCAGGTAATACGAAAACTATGTTATACGATAGAACTAATTTAGGGACGTTCACCCCCTTCGAAATGAACGATTTATATGCAAATGTGACATTCGATCTAGTAGATGACCAATACAATAAGTCGACCACTGCTTCTAATGTACGTCCAACAACGGGGGATTTGCTCGTATTACGTGTATATAGAGTGGTTACAGGAGCTATGATAGCGATCACAAAACAGGCTGCTAATATTCACATGACTCCGTTACGTCAACACAGAGGAGAATCAGTTAGTACCAATTCTGCTACCATTAGTATGTATTATCATGCAGGAGCTTCAGTGCCTGATTATAGAAATGTTTATATAATTAATAATGTTCTTTTGCGATCGCTTATACTTGGAGGGGATACCAAGCCAATGTCATATAAAGATTTCGAGAACAAATATGATTTCGCTAGTGAAACCAAACAAACAATGACAAGCACTATGATCGTTGTTCGAGTTCCTTCTGGCTGTCTTACTAATTTCGTGAAAGATCCGGAAGGTATATTGCCGATAACTGGCGACTGGGATGCCGTTTTGGGGCGTGGAGACAAATCAAGCTGGATTCATCATACAGGTATAAATGTAGAAGCTCGTCGAGCATGGCAAACCCATTGGACTCCTTATCTTGAATCTTCTATCGAGAATGGAGTCGGTATTTCTTCAAATGTTAAACCAAATAATAGTCGAATGTCGAATATAATGTATAGAGGTGTTTCAGTTAATATTAAAAAAGATATCGAACCAGACAGAATTGTACCAAATAGTCCTTGGGGAAATTGTATTCCTGAAGAAGGAGATCATGGTTGTATGATGCAATTACCTGGTGCTAAATACAATTATATTAAACCCATCGAAAAAGTACTTGCTAACAAATTTTCTTTTAATGTATAAATTAAAAAATTTCTTTGTATTTTTTGTTCTTTTTTTATATAATTTTTGTTTAATTTTTTGTTTTGTTTTTTGTTTTTTGTTTATTTAATAAAGTAATTTTTTTTAATTTGCGGCCGGGAAATTTGCCTTTAACTTTTTTTTATTTTTATTTTTTTATTTCATTTTTCATTTCCCTCTCTTAAATAGTTTATTAGGATTTATTTTAATAATGAAAAGAAAATCAGAACAACAAACAGAAGACATACAAGCAACGAAAAATATTAAAAATGAACAAGGTACAAAATGTATAATGATGGTTTTTAATGCTATTCATAGTGTTACTTCTAACACGTGTATTGATATCGCAGAAGAAGAATTAAAAAAGTTAACATTTCGGCCTGTACAAGATCTTCCAGTAGAATATATGATAGCAATTTATAAATGTTTTGATGCTGGATTTTTTAAACCATATATTGCAAAGCGTATTTTAGTGAAAAAGTTCGATATGAATATTGATCAATTGTATGATATAATCAATTTTACAAATGAAACAATTTGGTCATACGGCATAGAAAGAAATAGTTATAAATTGTTTACAGAATCTCAAGTTTCTAAAATGAGTATGGAAATGGCAAAGCAAAAAGCAATTTATATTTTAGATATACTTCGACGACGACTTAATCTCGTTGTGTCACGAAATATTTGTAATGATATGTTAGAATCATTAAATGCACAAAAATAATATTTAACAATAAACAAAAACAATGATCAATTGATCAAATTTTCTACAAATTTGTATAATTTCATAATTTTTTATAATAATATGAGTAAAATTTTTTTTTATATATTCTTTAACTTTTTCAACTGTTTTCCAAATTGATTGTCGAAAGATTAATGGGATACAATCACTATATTGCCCTTTTTTTAATTCAACTGCTTTCTGTAATGTAAGTGATTGTAATCGAGGACAATATTGTTGTAAATAATATTCAGCATTTTTCAGATCCTCTTCTGTTATTTTATTAGTAGCTGGAGTTAATTGTTTCTTTTTATTCGAATCAACAATATCAGACATTGTACATTTGATTTGTCCATTGATTGCTATTTTATAACTAAAAGTTTGGAATTTATTAAATAATTCACTGTCTTTAGTGTATAATGCAATGATTAGTTTATAATAATCTAGATAATCAACATCAAGAAAAGGAAAAACGAAACCGGGAGTTTGAACGGCTGCTCTATAAATTTGTTCATGAATGAATTTTTTCTTTTTATGAATTTGATCCATATCCCAAGTGTACCATGAATAATCAGTAGATTCTGCAACTAAAATCGGTAATTTTTCATCAGTGTAGTGAGTTTTTTCAGCCAACCATCGATAAACAATATATTTTGGAATAAGCATACAAAATTGATGAATAGATAATTGTCCTGTATCAACAATACCATCAACTAAAAAACATATATATTTGTCGATTAATGGATTAAGTGTAGGATTCATACGATAGAAAGTATTATATGCAAGTGCAGCACCATCTTCACAATCTCCAGAAATATCAATTCCTTTCCCGTCTATCGATATATCACCTATTTGAGCTGCTACATTTGAAAACTGATCGCAATTTACAAAAGTACCTTCATCTGGATCGAGACATTTATCGAGTTTATAACTATAAGAAGTACCTATAAAAAAACTAATCATTGCACATAATATTTCGGCTTGTAATAAAATAGATGATTCGTTATAGGGAAGCCATGATAAATATAATTTTTCAATTGATTTAAAAATGAGAGGATCGATTTTCCAATCTTGACAGCCAGTTGCATATACCCATCGTGGGATTTTTTTACCAAATTGTTCAATATACGGTGCATCTAATATACATTCTACAAATGATATATAATCATCTGATACATAATCACCGCCAAAAAAGTATGCGTTAGTACTAAATGATACTTGTTTTGTTTCGTGTTTATTATCGACATTTGCATCCGATATGAAAATGGAAGCAATTTTTTGATTATTTACATTAATAATATCATATTCTTTCCCTTTAATTATTTGTTTATTTGATAAACAACATATTCCTAATAAATACTGTACTTTATCATTTTTAGATTCATTTTGTATATCATGTAAAAAAAAGACATGTTCTATATTTTTATTGTTTATTTTCCAATTGTATTTGTGCATTAATTGTTTTTTTACTAATGAACCTTCATCATTAACACTAATGATAATATTATTTATATTACATGTTTTATTAATAATATTACTAAAATTAATTTCAAATGAAAAATCCATTATTTATTTTTTATTGTTGGTATTCTTTTTATTATTATATTATTAATATTATTATTATCTTGTAATAGTTCATCTTCATTTATATATTCATTTAGCTCATCATCATTTGAAACTTCGTGTTGTATATCTGCTACTACTCCATTGTCGATGGTCGATTTTGAATCATCATAATCATCAAAATTATCCAAAACTATATCAGCAGTTATTTCCGTATTTAATTCATCTATAATTGAGACAGTTTTTTCGTGAATATCTACATAATAATATCGCTCAAATACTAGTAAAACTGCAAATAACAAATAAGGAGCAATACTCAAGTATTGAAATAAATACAACGAAACAGGTGCACCAAGCATTCTGCCTAAATTCGTCATAATTAAATATTGATCTTGATAAACAACTTTATCTACTGTAATGATTGTTTTATTTATATCTAGATAAGGTAATGTACTAGAAATTAACTCATTCATTTGTAATAAAGGCAGTACATGTATTAAACTGAAAGTAATTAAATAAAAGCCTTGAAGTAATAAATGATGAAAACTTCGATGTTCAATCCCGAAGTAGAAAAAAGCAGACAAAATACCACATAAAACACTTGAAACAATATTGATATTTCTAGCCCATACCGCTAATATATGTGAATAATATCGATAACTAATGTAAATACAAATAATATTACAAATACAAAATAAGATAGCACACAAAGGGAATAAAGTTGATATAGAATCGGAGAAATTAAGGATGATTGCAATACTATAAGTAAATAATGAAGTATAGATAAAAGAACGAACGAACGTAAATATGAATAAAATATTCATTTCTGTTATAATATTGTCACGAATGGTTCCTCTTGGATTATCAATGGGTTGTTTTATATCAGTAATTGTTGTCGTGATTTTTTCACTGGGAGTATTGGACATCTTTTTTTCTGGATTATAATATAGAAAATAAACAGATAGAAGTACACAACACACACACACCGAAATGATAACTTGTTGTTGTATTGATTTATCATGTAACATGTAGATTACGATACAAGAAGCAAATACTTCTATAAAACTACTCAACATTTCTTGAAAGGTTACGTAGAAGTTGATAACGTACTTATTATTATTGTTATAAATAGTCAAAATGGTTGGAACTTCTTGTCTCAACCAGCCTGATAAAATATAATAAATACTCCAATATCGTAAATTATTAGTAAAAGTCATTCCAATTATGATTAGACTATTTAAAATACAGCCAAATGCATTCCATTTATAAGTATTTATAATACAACACTGTAAACGCCAACAAATAACAGGTATTATATTTCCCATATAATAACAAACAAAGACCAATAATAAATTTTCAATATTTTTATGTTCATCATTTTTGAAAATATAAACAAATGTAAGAATAATCAATAATTTATCTAAAGCTGGACCAACTAATAACATTTCTGAAGAAATTTCTTAAATGAAGAATTTTCCTTTTTTTAATATATATATACAAAAAATTTTCACAAAAAATAAAAACATAATTCATTTTTCTTATATTCAAAAAATGGGTATAAAGGATTTTTTCGAATTGATGAGAAATTATTGTCCACTTACTCTTATTGATAAAAAAACACAAAATCCGCATTTACGTGATTGTTATAATTCTTACATGCGTGAATCTCCTATTATAATCGTTGATTTAGAATCTCTTATTTTTAATTTCCAATATACACGACAAGATGGTCATTTTTTCCCCATTGATTTTATTACTTATATCATAAATACTGTTTTCCCTGAAAATAGTATACCGACTCGAGAGATATTTTTTATTTCAGATCGAGATCAATTACCATTTATAATGAAAGAAGCTACACGAATAGAACGTCGTTTAACTAATAATAATGCATCTACACCTTTACCATTTGAAGATATTCAGTGTTTTGTTGATAATGGTTATTTTTCAAAAAAAGAACAGAAAAAAAAATCATTAATGCTTTCTGTATACGATATTAAAGCATCTAACATAAGTGTTCGTCTAAAATGGTTAGAATATATAACTGAGAATATCAAAAGTCACTTCAAAAAATATGAAAAATGTAAAATTCATATTTATTTCGAATCGTCTGATACTAACGATGAAGAAGGAAAACAATTGGATGTGTTTAATAAACACCCTGAAGCTGATACTGTTATTGTTGGGATTGTTGATTTATTAATAAAACGAAATGGTCCAGGACAGTTAAAAAGAATAAAAACCACCGAAGCACTTGATATAACAATACTTACTCCTGACAGTGATGTTTGCTTGATGCTCACTTTATTATTGATGAATAACCCACGTTCAACCGAATCAGTTACAATTTCAATATGTAGTAGTGCGAGTGGTATATTTTATCCGCATATGTTGTGCGATTTCTTCGAGAAGAACAAATTAAATAATCCTTATTTGATAGGAATGTTTTTTATGTTAATGCATAATGATTTTTTATCTAAAGAAGTTTTTACAAGAAATATAAGTAATGAAACAATATTCAAATCTCTCTTAAAATTCCCCAAGCATTTACAGAAAAAAATAACAGCCGAAAATTCAATGTTTAAACAGGAAAATAAAGAATTGAATATAGATATTAATTTAGATTTTATTTTAACTTATATTTATTCAAATGCTGCAAACAGTGGTGTCTATTCTTTTCACGAGAATTTGAAAGATTTAGTATCTACTCACGTCTCAATAACAAAAAAAAAATTTTTTCGAGGTTATAATTTATTAGAAGATTATTATGATACAGAGAAAAATGCTTTAGTAAAACACGATGAAATGTATTCTTATATCAAAAAATTATTTAATTTAAGTGACAATTATTATATAAAAGACAAACATCCGGGAATGCCGGCTATATATGTTGTTAAATTTTTAATGTATTACTGGATTACCCAGTTTCACTAACACATAGAATTCCTGTTTTATATCCTTTTGTAATATCATTATATAAAAGTTTGAGAAACTGTAAATTATCAACTTTGATTGATTTGTTTTTAAATAAAAATAATTCAGTGTCTAATTTACTATTGGGCATAATATCCGGAAAAGAATCAATTTTATATGCTTTTATAGCGTATATTTTCACTTTGGGCCCGAGTTCCATTTGAACTTCTTCATTGATATCTGGAAAGTCTACGGCGTTTAATAAATGATAACTTCGGCCTTGAGTATCTACATATGTTGCAGGTATTTTAGAAATATGTCTCATTTTTGGAAGAGGATTTAATTGGAATCTTTTAATCTTTTTTTCGGTATTTAAAATATGTCTTTTCATCATTACAATAACAGAATAAAAAATAATAAATAACGTAACAAGTATAATAATATTATACATAATTAATCTCATTTTTTATTTTTTTATATTAGAAAGTAATTTCCAATCTACTACTTGTTCATCAAAATCAAAAAATTTTTTATAATATATTTGATTTTTGGGCATATATATAATAGGATAATTTGTTAACAAATAAAAAAGACAGACTATATCAGAATGATCACTATTGTTAATATCATCTGCAATTTGACGAAAATGTTTACATTTGTTACTTAAATGTTCATAATCACTTGATGGAAAAACAGTCATATCTTTGTATTCAAACTGCACATTATAAGCAATTGTTTTTCTGGTCGATAATAATTCAATATAAAATTTGGTCAATTCTAATGTTGCAGGTTGCAGTGATTTTGATATTTCAGAAATTTTCTCTGGTACTCTAACATTAGTAATTAACCATTTGTCATAATACGACAAATCAATGAAATATTTGGTAATGGGTGGTATTTTTTGTTCATCGCTCTTGAAATGTCCTACAATTAACAAAAATAAACAAGCTATTCTAATTTCATCGGCTCCTTCGAAATGAAAATAATCACGCAATCTTTGTTTATCATGTTTTCCATAGGAATGAATAACTCCTGTTGGTTTTTTTCGTTTGTCACCTGTTTTCTCGTTTTTAGTTAATTCAGATGCATTTTCATCTAATTCATTATCAGCGATACTGCTATTTACTGTATTTATATAACTGTTATCAGTATAATTTTTTAGTTTTCTGATACAAGCTGACACAATTTGTGTCTGTCTTTTTTTCCAGTCAATCACTTGTATTCGTTTACTATCTTTGCCAAGATATTCTTCTATTACACTAATAATTGCGGTACTAATTGTTTGTATACCATTAATTAATTTAAGACGTATTTGTTCTAATTGTATAACATATTTATATATGTCTTTCTTACGTTCATCTTGATTGGCTTCTAAATATTTATCATAAATAGAATGATTTGCCCAATACACGTGTTCACTCCAATCCCGAATTCGTTCTACCTGTCGATCTATTTGTTGTTCGTACAATGACAAATTATACCAATTGTCGTATAAACAGAGATCTGTGCAAACTATATCGTAATGGTATTCGTTTTGTTCTTCGTGATTGATATATGATATAAGTAAATTACTTCGCGCATCATTGACTTGTTTATCCATTTTATCAATTTAATTTGTATTTTTATTATATATATAAACAATAAAAACAACAAATATAACTACAAAAAATGTTATGTAATAATATATAATTCATTTTTTAATAAACGAAATGGAAGATAATTCATTTGATGAATCGAAAAAAAACAAAAGAAAGAAATCGAATATTTCAAAAGAAAACACTGAAAAAATAAACGACATGTTCGATAAAATTGGTGTGCTTGATAACAGTTTGAAAGAGAAATGTTTGAAAGATTGGAATAATACCGATATTATAAATGCTGGGGTACTGGATAAATTAAAAGAATACTTTAGGTGGCAATGGGACTCAAAAACTTTAACTAGTTTAGGATTCAGTAAAGAATTCAACGAAGAGTACAAAGATTTAATAGTAGAAGGGAAGAAATCGTTTAACGATTTGCTATTAGGAAGAGAGAACTCGTTATTACGGTTTGCAAATCGATTTGTCGATTGTAAATACTATAATTTGACAAGTAATGATGTTGGTATATTGAGCGGTGAACATTTGGATGATCAAATTAATAAAAGAATAAAAATTGAAAATCAAATCAAAACTACATCTAAACGTTATATGATTTGTTGGAGTTTTTATTATGATAGTAAGCATCATTTTGATTCGGGAAACCATATATTTGGCTTTTATTATAACAAACTTAACACCAATGTAGCAATTGCATTGAAAAAGTTATATGACGATGGTTTAAACAAAGTTATACACAAAATAAAACCCAAATATTTTACATTTACATATTACGAGGAACAAATTCCATCTGACGTGTCTACAGACGAAATAGACAAACTTTTTCCTCTTTTTTTAAAAGCTTCTCTTAGTTATACTGACGTTGAGTTTCGACCACTATTTGTTATCATTAATGGAGATGATGTTAATAAAATGAGTTTAGAAGAAGCTAAGCGAATCTATCGAAATGCTGTAAATAGCACCGATGAAGGTTTTGGTAAAGAAGATGTGAACGAGTATAGGAATTTTTCAAATGAATATGATCCAACATTATTTCCTGTATTAAACTCAAATATTAATGATGATAAATAATTGTACTTCTATTTGTTGTTTGATATGTATTTATTTGCAACAAATTCGATAAAATTATTAGAAATGTTAAGTTTAGAAGAAAGAGAAAAGGCAATTAAATTGATTTATGCTCGAGAATATGAGAAATTTGACACGTGGAGACGAGTATGTGGGTGGAAAATTGATGAATTGAATAGCGCATTTCATCTGGACATCAATACTTGTTTATATATTGAAAAATATGCAAATACGACAGTAATAGCAACCGAAAGAAAACAGAGTCATAGTATAGAACAAATTATACATCGTATATTGTGTACGAGTAAGGAATTGGAAATTTTAGAAACTGATGATTATAATAAAAACAAAGAAAACAACTTAATGCTGAGACGCATCGCAGCAGAATCAACTTGTATTTTGCATTTACGTTTTCTAAAAGAAATCATGAAAACATTTGAAGAAGTTGTATCTGCTTCTATTTTTTCACCTGACGAAAAATATGAATTAAATGAAATATTTCGACGAAGATATAAAGAAGAATTAGCCGGTCAACAGTTGTTTCTAGGTGATTTTCGTGTTTATTGCAATATACAAGATGTTATACTTAAAGATGAATTTTCATTGAATTGTGCAACTATTTATAATTATTTTAATAAAATACCTGGAACGAAAGAAGAGGATAAAGAACTGTATAAATTATTGTGTTTTTGTCAAAGATATGAAGCTATGTCGAAAAATAAAACAGATTTTTATAATCGTTATTATATTGGACGACATCAAATTTGTTGGCCAGATTCATTTATTAAAGTACTTCAAATTACAAAAAATGGTGTAAAAGCTCTTCCTGTAATCATTCATTTAGGACAAACAGCATTTCTTATTGTACATCATACTTCTCAAACTTTGTTTTTTTGTGGATCTGTTGATAAAGTAATAGATGGTTGGTATTCTTTAGTTGAAAAATATCATAATAATCAGGATGAATTTTATTCACCTATTTCACAAGTTACGAAAAAAAAGATTATGTAAAATAATAATTATTTTTTGTTCTAATATAAAAAATGAATTGGAGTAATTCACTTATAATACCTTGTTTAAAATGTAATAAACCTGATATTGCGACAAATGCCTGTTGTTGTCCATGTATTAGTACTGGCAACATAATGACATTTATTAAAGAAGACTATTGGTCATGGTATATGTGTGTGTTATGCTGTTGTTGTATAGGTATTGCGTGTGCAAGAAAGAAATATCGTCATTTTTATAATATAGAAGGAAATATATATAGAGATATAATATTATCATCATGTTGTTATTCGTGTGTTATATATCAAATGTATCAATTACAACAACAAGAAGATCAACCAATTATATCAACAATGCGAATGTATTAAAGAAATTTCTCTGTGTGTTCTGAAATAATTAATAAAATTAAAAAATTAAAAATTAAAAAATACAAACATTTTTCATTTCGCCTTTTTTTAATGGAAAATGATCAAATCCAAGAGAACAAAAATAGTACGTATATATTCTGTATATATAATTTTACTTTTTTTATATGGATCATTTTACTGATAAAAATGGCAAAACTGTCATTAATTTGAGAATATTATTAACAGGATTATGTAAAGTCAAACATCCTCCTTTATTAACAAAAGATTGTACAGTAGTTGTACAATCTACGAGATTATTATCTTTTTATTGTTGGTCTGGTAATCAAGTGACAGATTTATTACGAAAACAACAAATAAATAAAATCCAAACAATACAATTTGACAAGGTAAATTATTTTTTATTAGTATATAAAATAAGAAAAGTTATTTTAAATTTAAGTATATCATCTTTAGATATGGCTGGAACACCTTGTGAAACATTGATTGATTTTTGTTGATTGAATTGTAATTTATTATTAAATTTGACATTTGCATCGTTTAATACAAAATAAATACCATCTTGTTCATCATGTTTGTTTCCTTTTAATATTTGTTTAATTATCCGTGATTCATCTGCTTTGAACAATATTATATTTGATTTATCAATAGTGGTATTATTATGAATATGTACGCAATTTTTTAATGTTTGGTTATCTTTTCCACAACACACAATCAAATCGTGCTGAATCCAATTTCTTTTATAAGGATCGGTGATAGATAAAAACGCATCAAATGCGATACGATAATCACATAAAACAATTTCAATGATATATATACAATGTTCGTCATGTGCATTACATTTATTTAATTCGTTTAAATCTAAATCTCCTGTTCCCTTTACAACAATTTCAACTGTTTTAAAGGAACTATAATTCATGTGATTATCTTGTAACATTTTTAATAAAATTGGATATTTGTTGACTAAATTATAAAAATCTAGATCATAACCAAGATTACAAGATGGTATATCCATTTTTTACTATATATCCAATTTAAATGACATACATATCAATTTGGTTATTGCTCTATGTATTTATATATTTATTTGTTTTTTTACTATTTGAAATTTTTTAGTTGAATGTATGAATATTTGTTTCTTTTATTTGTATTTATTACTACGACGACATGCACCGAAATTATAAGTCAGATTCAAACAATTAATATTTTAAATGGTGTTCAACATGCAATCCAAAAACTAGAAATTGAATGTACTGATACAACTCCTTTTACGTTTACAGTGACTCGTACTGATAATCCTACGATAACTGATACGATCATTATTAATTGTGGACAACCTGTGTACGAATGTACAAGTGAATTAAATGAATTAATTCCTTTATCGACTATTGTAGCTGTTGATACGACATTAATTGGTAACAATGCCAATGAAATGAATCAAACATTAAATAAATATTTTACTAGAATTATAAAAGAACAAAGTCAAAATACTGCTCAAACTATTGAACCTATTCCTAATTCTGGTAGAACATTATTATCATATAGTAATGGTTTAAATGGCGAATTGTCAGATGATGATCCCACTGATAATCAATTTACTGGAGCTGGTATTGTTGATTTTCCTGCCTCTGCTCAAGAAATCCAAAATATTCATAGTATAGAAGATCTTACTTTAAGTATCGGTTTATTTATATCAGGAGGTGGATTATTTGCTCTTCCTACTATATTTTTCGATGCAATAGGTTCAGATCCTATAACTCTTATATTAAAAGATATAAAAGCTTTAGCTACTGATGTAGAAACGTTATTTGGGAAAGTTTTATCAATTGAAAAAAATCAATTAAGAATTGACAATGCTCTCCAACTTCAAAACACGATTACTCAGTGGCAATTAGCAGCGCTGCACTCCGAAGTAGTAAACGAGCAAAATGAAGTTAATTCACTTCAGAAAAATATCAATGCTTTGTTCAGATTAGAAAACGCAACTATTCAGTCTGTAAATAAAAAATTTGGTAAACTAGAAAAGCAAATCGTGGACGCTTTTTCAGGTGAGATAGCATTTAAAGAGGCTATTTTACAATTAAAAGACTCAGCAGACAAGCGATTTGGTGCTGTCTATACGAGTTTACAACGTTTTCAAGCGGTAATAGTTTCAATGAGAAATTATATAGGATTATTACAAGAAAAAAAAACTACTCGACGAGAATTAAATAGACGTTACAGTGAAATTTTATATCGTTTTTATAATTCATTTGCACTTGGACAATATCAACCATTTGCACAGGATACAGGAATTCGACGAAAAACATTTCAACAAATTCAAACATTTCAAAATCCTCAGAATGCTGTCGTTGTAGGAACTATTTTGTTTCAAGGGACCCAGATTGCGAGTAATAGTCGTTTTTATGCGAGAGAAGATGAAATATCATTGTTATGTGATCCTACTTTTGTTGCTAATAATAGCGTTCAAACTGTAACACTCGATTTATTTTTTCAAACATTAGGACCAACTGGTTGTATGGATACTGTAACTCCATGGTCTTGTAATTGTATTTTCCGAGTCAATAGTAGTCGTTTATTATATCCTTCTACTGTCGGTACTGATTTTCCTTATGATTTCAATGAACCAGCTGTATCACTTATTGAAACTGACCGAACGTACCAGATTTTTGATGTTAGCGCATCATCAATTCTTGGAATGAGTGGAGGCACTAATTTTAATTATTTCACATCATTACAAGATTTATATAGTTATTTACAGGGTCCTGACTTTTGTGCTCCTTTCATTTGGAAAAATGATAAAGTCCGTGTTGTTGCAAAACATTTATTTCGATATATTGGTGTTAGTGTTAATCCTATAGGAACAGTTTTTAATGGATCTATAACCCAAATGTGTGAAAGTGAATATTCTGCATTAGATCAAGCAGTTTATTCTAATATAACTACTTTAGCAAATAGTTTTTACACTTTATTGAATCGAGAAACTGCAGGATTGTTTCCATCTTTATCACGTCAAGCCGAAGCTGACATGTATGGAGTATTAGGGAATGCGTATATAGAAGAAGAAATAGGCAGTGTATTACCAACTGCAATAAATGCTGATTCCACTGTGAAAATGAGTGTAGCAGGATTATTGACAGCAACTTCTCCAACCACAGGACAACCTTTTGTTCGAACATTACCTGTTTTTAAATTTGATAAAAGTTCATTAAGTTTCCCTGTAACAGTTCAAGTAAATAGTCAACCCGTCCTTTCATCAGTAACAATTCCATTCACAGTACCAATGAATGAATCTAGAGTTGGAAATTTTTCGATTATTCATTCTTCAGCAAATATAGTAGCTAATATTCCTACTTTACCAGATTCTTTTAAATGGATTGGAACAGAAACGAAATATAGAGATGATCCCAGATTTTGGAGAAGTATCCCTACATTTGAACCATTATTATGGCCAGATTTTCATTTTGAAGATTTATCGATGAATTCACCTACCAGTAAAAGTAGAGAAGGCAAATTAGATTATTTGAGTTTGTCAAAAAGAGATTATAATAATGAATTTCAATCTGGAAGAGTATTTGGAGAAGGACTTGAATTTAATGTAAGTGTCTGGTCTTTATTAAGAAATAATATTGCACCAAATCCTAGAGCGGCTACTGCTACTCCAAGTGAACATTTACGAGAAGTAATATCTGGATCACATACTTGTGGCCGAAAATTAAATCCAGTCACTATGGGATTCCAAACAATATCAGCCGAGGATGATCGAGATATGTGTAGAACACGACGAAAGTTCGTAATTACTCCTTTTATGATGGATCCAGATACAATGACCAGTGTGACATTTGCAGCACGAGAATTCACATATCGTTTGTCGATCGAAGTACCAGTAGGACAAATATCACAAACAAATACTTTTCAATGCCCTGATAATGTATTAATCGTTCCACAAGGAACAACGTCTTATTTATTTATCACAGATAGTAATCAAGCGGTTCCGTTGACATTAAAATATTCAATTTGTTCGTCTGTTTCGGATTGTGCTGTATTTGGATTAACATTTACAACTCCTTTTCAAACTACGTTCCCTATATTTCAAAATGTTAAATATTTTCTTCAGATATGGAATCCACTCCAAAATACTCCTACTTCTGATAATCGTTGTTTTTATCAAAATAATGGTCTGGGATTATCGATTTATGTTTCTCAAAATTATTCTCTTATTTCCGATAGTGATAGTAATATAGAAAATAAAGTGCAACAAATATCACGTGCTACAATCGGTGATTATGTAACATTGTTAACAGCAATATCTTTGTCACAACAAGCAGTTCAACAAACAGGAATTGATCCAACATATACGCAATCGATTCAACAAATTCTAGCAAATGTTATTGCGAATATAACTGCAATTGATGTTAGTGATGATCCTGCTTTAGATCAATTATTACAACAGACAGCTGATATACTTAATCAAAACAATAAATATATAGATGGTAATAGAAGTGCCAATGCTGTGACAGATCAACAATACGCAAACTTTACTAAATTAGCACTAGATAATCTTAATTTAACTCAACAATTAATTAATTTACAGGCACAAAAAATAGATAGTTTTGAAGATTCTTTATCACAATTTAAAACAATAGTTGACAATTTTAAAGTCAATGGTGGTTGGTTAGATGGATTAGGATTCGGATCAGGAGGATGTGGTGGTCTTCCTATAATAGGGTCAATTATTTGTGGACTTTCTGTGTTATTCAAGTGGATTGAAATGCTTGCGATTATTGGATTAATTGTACTGGCGGTGGTATATTGTGGGCCTGTTGTAATGAAAATGTGTCCTTCTTTCTCGTCTTCGAACAAAAAAAATACTAACAACGATGATAATAATAATCAAAATAACAATAATCAAAATAACAATAATCAAAATAATAATAATCAAAATAATAATAATCAAAATAATAATAATAATAATAATAATAATGTAAATAAGACGACATCAAGTTGTCACAAGACACAACATGATTGGAATTTTAATTATTAAAAAATAAAAAAATAAAGAAATAAAGAAATAAAAATAAAAGAAAGAAACAATATTGTTAAATAAATGTTTTTTTGGTATCAAAAATAATCATTTTCTCTTTTTTTATATTGCGTTTTCTAGCTGATTGTCGTCTATTTAATATTCCTGGTATTTTAATTTGTTTGATTTCTACTTGTTTTTCGTTAGTGGCTAATTGCATTTCATTACAAGGAATGTTTTCTTCTGTTGATTTAATTCCATCATTAGGAAGTTTTTTTTCTACTGATTGCATGTCATTGTTTGGAATTGAATTACATTGTTCATCTGTTTGAGTACCTTTTTCTTCTGTTTGTACTTTTTGTTCAACTTCGATTAATGGTTCTGTTTGTTTTTGTTCTCTAATAATATGTTCCCATAATGAATCACTGCATAATTGACAGACGCGTGTGTTAATGTGTTGGAAAACATATAATCCAATAGTAATAATATTGGTAGCATGTACAAGTTCATTCGAATAATAGGGAGGTTCTCCTCTTAAATAAGAAAAAAAAGCATTAAGTTGTTGATTATTGATTTTGCAATGATCACATGATATATACATGTAAAACACTCCTTTGAAATTTGTTTCGTAAATAGAAACTTTAGGTAATGATAATGGATTAATTGGTTTACACAAATTTTTATCATTAATATTATTAGTTAATTTAAACGAAAATTGTTTTTTCTTATCACATTGAATGATAATTCCTAATTCCGTATAATTAGTATTAGGAAGTGCCTGATAATAAAATACACTATCTGTCATAAAAAAGGGGGAAATGAAAAATGATATTAAAATGATAAAAAAAAATTTGAAATTTTTAATTTATATAATCATTTTGCGGCCGGTTATAATATTTGGCAGTAATGATAAAATTATTAAAACTATAGCAATCGCTATTGTCGTAGATATTGATACAGATACCATTACTGAAGTCAAATATACAGTAGGAGTAATATCTATGACAGTAATTACAATATTTGAAGCTTGTTCCGACATTTGAGTTGCAGTCAATACAGCTTTTTCAGCTATAGAAAAATGAGAATAAGGATAACTACAATCAGAAACACTAAAAGTGATTACAGAAGAAGTATACGAAATTAATGTCAAAACAGCTCGTTCATTAGTACAAGTAAGATTAAATAATGAAGTTGTTATTTGTCGAATTCCTCCAACAAAATAATGTATTATGAGTGATCTAGTATCCATATACAATGTCGCAGAAAGTAGTTCAAATGTATGAGGAATTGTAGGAGTTAATGTAATACGTTCAGATATAGAATTAAGTGTAAAAATAAAATTCTGCTGAAAATCGAAAGTAGTAGTAGATAAATCTGGACAACTTGTTATATTAAATTCTAATGCAATAGAAGATAGCTGTTGATTATACAATATTAGATCAGTTGATAAAATATTATTACAATACATTTTCAAATAAGGTAGAAAAATCCCTGAAATATTCAAAGCATCTACATTCCCAAATGTTATCTGTACTATATCATAAGGATAGACTTTTATTACCGCAAAAGCCGGATTGAAACGATGAGGAACAGTAGGTACAATCGTTATATTATTATATTTCAACATTGTAGACGGAGGATTAAGAGCGAAAAATATATTATCAGGAATATACAGTTTTTTAATAAACGATGAAACGATATCGCAAAATCCAAGTATAGTATAAATAATTGTATTTCCTTCAATTAATTGAAAAGAAATAGGGACTAATTTATTGTCACAATAGAATTCTATTACTAAAGAAAATGAATCATATACTACAGGACCCACTACATTTAATACTATTTTTAAATGTCGATCAGGAGTTATTGCTGTACTTGATACTGTCATTGTTGGAATTCTATCGATCGTTCTGTTTATGACAGCTTCGTTACCAGCTGTTGCATTCACTATTGTATGCGCAACCATATCAATAGTCATCGGAAGACCATTACTGCATGTCGACAGTGGAACATATAAAACTAGTGTCGTATTTGACAAACTAACTATCGAATAAACAATAGGAACATAATTGCAAGAAAGAGTTAAAAGCGTCGAATTAAAAGACTCGGACAAAAGTCCAGTTGTAGCAAACACTATTTCTATTTCTGTAAAATTGGTACTCTTTACAGCTACATTAGCAATCATAAAACGAGGCGATCCTTCGGTTACAACTACACCTTTCCAATATGGTTTAATACGTCCTGTTACAAAAGCTCGCATTGTGATAAACGCTTTTAATGGAGTACTACTATCACTCAACAGAGGTCCACGGATATAATCATTAATAGTTACATTAGAAGTAAGCGAACTAGTTGAAATATTCAGAATAGTATAATATGCTGCGTGTGATGTTAAAAAACGAAAAGATGATATATTAACTTCACTACCTATCCTATTAGTCGTGATAACGACTTGTTTGGATCCTGGTATATACACAGCTGATAGAATCGTTGGTGGTAAAGCGGAATACTCTATGTTCAAAGTGGCGGGATTACTAATTGATGTAAGAAGTGGTGACATTGATGAATTAGCTACTAACTGGATGGGGGCAATTGCTGCAGACAAACAACCACTTACTGTTCCAGTAGTAAACGATACTTGAATATTATTTAATTTTAATACAAAAGAATCAGAAACATTGGATCCTATAGGAAGTACTTGTTGAACACTCGTCAAATTGGATAGAATACCTGTACAAGTTCCAAAAGTAAATGTTGACTGAGTTACGGAAGTGATATTAACAGCTCCATCCAAATTTAATACGATAGCATCGGGGAATCCATTACGATCACGATCAAGGAAAGACATAGTACGTGGCATAATATGCACGTTATCCTGACTAAATCTCAGACGATTAAATGGAAAAAACGAATCACCCGCATAAACAGAGATCTGATAAGGATTAAAGCTAATTGGCGCGAAAGATGTTGTTCTGTTGTAACCAATATTTCCTTGGCCCACTGTATCACAAAAAAAACCAGGTGCTATAGTGCGAATCTTGAGTATATTATCATTTAATGCGTTAGTTGCAAACGTCCATAATCTATTTGGTACAATCCCATTTACAGCTGACATGTTATTTGTACCGAATATGTCTACATAATAAGTGGGGAAATCCATCGCCGTAAAAAATTGTAGAACTTGGACAGGTATACCTGAACACGTAGAAACAGGTTTATTAAACATGATTTGATAAATGGTTATTGACCCGACGTTTTTAAAAAATCCTATATTGGTGATAGAGGGAATGAGTCGATCAATCCAACTAGTACACAAAGATTGTCCATAAAGCAAAGGAATACCACCTACATTAACAGAACCAGACAAAAGCTCTAAAGGTCTATAAACAGCGGTTACGTTAACTTCGTCACTAGTGAAAAAAATAGTCTGAGGATTCACAACTTCGTAACCACAATTAGGACCATTATCACACTTAATATATTCTGTGAACAGAGTAATATTATTTCCGTTGATAGCAGCTGATTGCGGAATCATTAGACCATTATTATTAGAAGTAAATTCAATAGTTGCTGCAACTTCGTTAAGTGTGTATCCAGTTATTGTAACAACAGCGTCGAACATTATATCAATTGAATGTACAAAAGAAGTGACATGATGATTTAAAGCGGGATACTTAACACCTCCGAATGGACCACCATTGACGACACAAGGGAAAGTATAAATTTCATGTGTTAAAAAATGTAAAGATAACAATAGAAGTAATAAATATTTCATTTTCTTCGTATAACATTACATTTTTTAAAATACATACGTCTTTATATTTTATTTATCACCAAATTTGGTAATAATGATAAAATTATAATTGTTACAGCAACTCCTAATATTATTACCATTGATAAAAGTATTAAGATTGTTATCGTACGTGAAACTTTTTCGCTGAAACCATTGTAAGCAGTAGACGATGACGAGTTTTGCCCGATACCAGTGGAAGAAGATTCTTGTCCCGGACTAGTAGAAGAAGAATCTTGTCCAATACCAGTAGAAGAAAATTCTTCACCCGAACTACCAGGAGATTCTGCACCAGAACTACTAGAAGAACTTTGATCGGATTCACTCGATGCTGAAGAAGGAGGAAGTATTATTGTGATAGAAGTGTTAAAAACTTGAGCAGACATTTCAGTTGTAGTTAATACTGCTTGTTCAGCAATATAAAAAATATTATAAGGATTACTACAATTCGAAACATTCAAAGTAACAATAGATGTAGTAAATGAAACTAATGTGAGATTTGCTTGTTGATTGTGACATGTTAGATTAAATAACGAGACAGTCACTTGTTGAATATCAGATGTTAAATATTGAATCACAAGTAAATTATTGCTCATATTCAAAGTACTTGATAAAATACCGAAAGTATCAGGAATTGTAGGGATTAATTCAGCTGCATCTGATACACTTGTATTGGTATAAATATAATTTTGATGAAATTTAAAACTTGTGTTTATTAAAATAGGACAACTTGTTATATCAAGTTCAATTGTATTATGAGATATTTGCTGATTAAAAATAATTGTATCGGTTGATAAAATATAATCACAAAACATTTCTAAATAAGGTGGATATATTTCAGTAGTATTTAGATCATCTACATTCCCGAATGTTATTCGTACTAATGCGTAAGGATAAAGTTCTATTACTGTACTAATAGGATTGAATCGAGTAGGAACAATCGGTACAATTGTTATATTATTATGTTCCATCATTACAAAAGGAGAAACAATATCAAAA